>Ga0224508_10001137_pt1 | contig 24260 bp, 20 predicted proteins | sample SF_Jan12_sed_USG_4_FD_170157 | JGI IMG/M metagenome (GOLD analysis project Ga0224508, IMG submission 170157) | Sediment microbial communities from San Francisco Bay, California, United States - SF_Jan12_sed_USGS_21 | ecosystem: Environmental > Aquatic > Marine > Sediment | place: USA... | reverse complement strand
GATTGAATCCCGTATTCCTCGACGAAGTCCTGTGCAGGAATGAACGGGCTACCCAGAGCCTTCGGGACATGGAAGACGTTGAAGGTGCGTTGCTCGGCCTCCATGATCAACTCCGGGTCGGGGCGGAGCACCGACTCGACCTCGAGTCCGAGCTGACGGATCAACTGGGCGATCATGGGGATCTCGGACACGACGCTCTCGCTGGGAAGGGGTATGGACTTGTGTCCTTGGGAAGCCTTCCTCGAGTTCCAGTCCTTTTCCTCGCCGACGGTGGCGAGAAGCGTCAGGCATTTCGTTTCCGGCTCGAGGACATGGTCCGCCATCAAGCCCTCGCCGAAAGCACGAAGCTCCTGATCCAGCTCACCATGGTCGATCGTGGTAAAGAAACGCACGAGCGAACAGCCTCGACGTCCCTCGCTGTCGGTGAGATTTTCGTACAGCCGTTGCACGATCTGATTCGCGGCCTCCTCCATGGAACTCGCGCCGCGGGCACGCCTCAGGTCCGCGCCGCATCGGGTCATGTCCGAGAGATCGAAGTTGGTCAGGTCGTACATGTTTGCCTCCACAAACCGTCTTTCCATCGAGAATTCTAACCCGGTTTTTGGAAATGGGAGTGCTTCTGGCTCAGTTGTACACCAGCGTCTAAACCACGGCCTCCTCAACGCGGGCACGATCGGGTTCCACAGCGGGCAAGCGGATGACGAATGTCGTCCCTTCGCCGACCTCCGACTCGAGATCGATCGCACCCCCGTGCTTGTCGACCACAACCGATCGAGCAATGGCGAGCCCCTGTCCCGTGCCCTTCCCGACGTCCTTTGTCGTAAAGAACGGGTCGAATACCTTGGCCCGCACGTCCTCCGCAATCCCGGAACCCGTGTCCGTGATGCGGATCTCCACGTCATTGTCGAAACTCTTGCTCGAGATCGTGATGTGCCCTTTTGTCTCGTCGTCGGACCCGGCCTTCGCCGCAATCGCGTGTGCGGCATTGACGATCATGTTGAGGACGACCTGATTGAATTCTCCTACAAGAAGAGGAATCGGTGGCAGATCGCGATCGAGATCCAGCGTCAGTTCCGCCAGATACTTCCACTCGTTGCGACTGACGGTCACCGTGCTTTCGATGGCGGCGTTGAGGTCGCTCAACTGTTTTTCCTCAGTGCCCGGATGCGAGAACGCCTTCATGGCCTTGACGATCTCGGCGACGCGCTCGATACCCTGGAGCGACTGTTCGATGGCCTTTGGAATCTCCTCGTGCAGGTATTCGATGTCGGCATCCTCGAGGTTTTTTTCCGCGTCGCCCAGCTGAGTCGGGACGCCCGACCCATTCTTGACCGCTTGGAGCAGTTCGACGAGCGAACCCAGCAGCGTTGTGATGTCGCTAAAAGCGTCGCGCAGGAATCTCGTGTTGTCCCCGACGAACTGGATCGGCGTGTTGATTTCGTGCGCAACACCGGCGGCCAGTCGCCCGATCGATTCCAACTTCTCGGACTGCATCAAACGGAACTGCATGCCCTTCTCCGCTGTGAGATCGCGGATGATCGCGGTGAAGAACTGCGCCTTCTCGGTATGGATTTTGCACAGGTGCAGATGAATCGGGATCGATTCGCCGTCACTTCCAACACCGCGCGTTTCGCAGCTGATTTTTGAATGCTCAAGCAGATAGCGTCGGAAGTCACGCAAAGCTCCATCGCCGTCTCCTTCGCAAGGGCCCAGGAGATCTTTGAACGACTTCTCGCGAATCCGGTCGCTCGAATAGCCGAAGATCGTTTCGGCCTGTCGATTGACGGACGTGATTCGTCCGTTTTCGTCAAGCGTCACGATACCCTCCATAGCGTTGTCCAAGATGGCCTGCAATTCTTCTTTTTCGGTCTCGAGCGCCTGCTGCGCGTCCTCGAGCTGCCCCATGAGTTCCGCCGCCAGGACGTTCGCGCTGGCGACACCGGAAACCTCTTTCTTGAGGCCCTCGTTTTCCGCGCGTAGTGAGTCGCAAGTCTGCTTGGCTGCCTGCAGCTCACGTTCCAGTTGTGCGACAGTTGAAGACACGGCAGTGATTGCTCCTTAAAAGGTCATCGTGTTGACATCGGCCGACCGTATCGCGACGGCGGTCAGGCCGCCGATGACGACCCCGTCGAGAACCGGCGTGGGGACTTCGCTGGCGACGCTCCCCACCAAACAACCCTCCCCGACGCAGGCGGAGCAGGCCTCGACGCGCACTCCACCCGTCAGCAACTGCCCGATCATGTCGTAAATGTCCTTGCGGGCCGACTCTGTACCGCATCCGAACTGTGGGCCAAGCTGACTCTTCGTCCCCCACAACACGCCACCGCCGGTCAGGAACACCACAACGCTCAGGCCCGACGCCATCGATGCCAGAGCTACCTCGAAGCCCAATCTCGCGCGGCATGGATTGTCCGCGCCGGAGGCGATCAATACTTGGACATCAAATTTTGTGTTTGTCGTCATTGTTTTAGATGAATAGCGTCACTCTCGAATCACGCGCATCACCGAGGTAGGTCGCCACGCCTCCGTAGTCCAGATTGTCGATCAGTTCGTCCTGCGTGATACCCATCACGTCCATCGACATCTGGCAGCCGATCATGCGCACGCCCATTTCTCCGGCCAGGGCGATTAGATCCTCGAGGCTCGAAACGTTCTTGTTCTTCATCATTTTTTTAAAGAAGACCGGACCTAGACCGAGCATGTTGAGGCTGGATGTCGCGGCGCCCCCGGGACCGCCCGGCATCATCTTGGCCATCATCTTCTCCAGCGGTGCCTTGCCGGACAGGATCGTCTGTTTCTTGACCGCCGTCAGACCCCAGAACGTGAAATACATCGAGACTTCCATACCCATCGCGACCGCGCCGGTCGCGATGATGAACGCGGCCATGAGTTTGTCGAGTTCGCCGCTGAAAACGACCAACGTGGCGCGGTTCGCGAGCACGGGTTTGCCCTCGATCCGTTGGCCGAGTTCGGCGAGAATCCGGTCGACCCTCTCGTCGACTTTTTGTTCGATCAACGATTCGAGTGCCGGGTCGTCGGTCACCACTCCGGGTTCTATCTCGCTCATACGCCGACTTTTTCGATTTCCGCGTACTGCACGGAGCCTTCTTCCTTGAACGACACGAGACGGTGGCCGGTCGTTTGGGTCCATGCCACGAGATCGGCGTGAAAAGCCGGGTCCGATGCCTCGACGGAAAAAACGTCACCTGTCGCGATCCGCCGAATACGCTGGCTGATCCGCACGATCGGCATCGGACACTTGAGACTCTTACAATCGAGCGGGTCGCTCACGGTTTCCTCGATTCGGTTAGAACTTCCAGGCGTAGTCGAGCCGGAGTGCCCGTTGGTTCATCCCCAACTTGGCAGTGTAGGAAGCGGGCCCCAGGAAATAGGTTCGCTGCTGGTCTTCCCTGAGGGCGTGGGTGTAGCCTATCGTTAGCCCGCCGTTACGACGGTCGGCATACGCTATTCCGGCGGTCAAGTGTGTTCGGATAACTGCGGGGGCGAGAATCGCAAACAGGCTCTCGTCGTGGTGGATCGGATCGGTGCCGTAGCTGATTCCGTGCAAGAAGGTGACGCCGCTAGGGTGCAGGTATCGAAAGCCCAATTTGAAAACCGTCATGTCCTTCCAGCCGAAACCGATCCCTTGACTGGCACCGAGCAAGCGTTCCGGCGTCATGGCTCCACCGATCAACTCGGCCGCGGTCGGTCCCGGATTGCCCACGGCCGGAACGTCGCTGTAGAAAATGTGCTGAAGGTCGAGCGCAGCGTGAAATCGCGGCGTTACTTCGAGCGCCAAGCCCAGCGCCAGATTCGCAGGAATATCAAAGCTGCCGCCGTCGGCGAACAGTTCACGATACTTGTCGAATCGCTGCATGTAGATTTTGGACGCGTAGGTTGCACCGAGCGACACACCCGGCGAAACTCGTCCCAGCCACCCGAGACGAACGCCGACGCCCGCGGCGTCATCGACCCCTTGATTGGTGAGATTGGAGGACAGGACGACCGGCGGGTTACCGGATGCGCAGTCGGGTGTCGAATTGGCGGTTGCGGTGAAGCATTGAAAATTGCCCAGCCCGTAGGCCTCGAACCTTTGATACCCAAGCACGAGCGAGGCGCCCACGTCGTGACGGGAACCGATACGATAGGCGACGGAAGTTGAAATCAGCAGTTGAGCCAGATCGACCCCCAGCGTTTCGGTATCCGGCGCCCCCGAACCCGCGGGCCCGTAGAAACCCTGATCGAAGACGTTCCGCTCGTAAGTGGTGTTCATGCCACCATTGCCGAACAGGCTGAACCCCAGGGTGACACGACCGGCGTTGCGCACCACGCCCAATTCCGGAATCACGAAGAATGTCTCTGCGCTGTCATCCGACGATGGCCCTCCCCCCAGGCCCGACGTATCGAACGTCGCGCCGCGGATCGGGTTGAACATCGTCATTCCGACGTCGAGACGGTTGTCCATGCCGGCAATACCCGCGGGGTTGGTCGCAGGCGTCAGCCCATCGAAGGCCAGCGCTACCCCAACTCCTCCCATGCTCTCCGAGCGAGCCCCGTAGCCGTGTTTGAAGTACCCGTTGGTCGCGTCGGTCTGGGTCGGGTACGTCAGCGACAAGACGGCGACGGCCGAGACGATCTTCATAAGACCCAGTTTCATGGTCTGCCCCTAGGGAAAAACCGGATTCGCTCCTCCATCGGCAGATATCGGCGTGGCTTTAGTGGAATTTCGATTTCCGCGAAGATCGCGGATCGCCGCCGCCTCTCAAGAGGGGCGGCATCGGGATCTCGAACTACTCCGGTGGCTGGTGCTCGGGCCGTAGTAAATCCAGCACCGATTTCACAGGAGTGAACGTCTCCAGCGGCACCTCGACGAAGACTGTGTTCCAGCCGGCCATCGCACCGTTCCACAGACCGGGTCGTTCGAGCGCGTGAAGATCGCGACCCGCGCTGGATTTGGACGTTACGATCGCTGTGTCTTCGTCGATGTAGGTGGACAGATCGAACGCGTTCCCGTCGATGTCGCGCACCGCGCAAACGAGATCGACGGGGTTGAAGTGCGTCGAGCCCTGTAACGTGGCCTGCTGACCGGCGTCTTCGGGATCGACCTGCGCGGTTTCGACGATCTGCGCGCGGACCTCGCCGCTCGCGGCGCGGACCCAGAACGGACCACCGCCGGGCTCGCCGGTATTCCGCACGACCCCGCAAATCCGCAGCGGCCGGTGCAGCAGTTGGCCGAGAAACGCGCGGCGGCACTGTAAGCCGGCGCGGGCCACCTGCGGAAGATTGATCGCGAGAGTCTCGCGGGAGAATGTTTCCGCCTGAGCCAGTGCTTCGGGGTCCGGATCGGTTTCGCGCAGCGCTCGCACCAGGCGGTGGGCCTCTCGTTCGGTTTGTGCGAGCAGCCCCCCGAGCAGTTTCTTCCACAATACGGTGGCATCCCGCGCGTGCTCGGGTTGAACGTTGTCGATGTTCTTGACGTAGATCAGGTCCGCGCCGAGTTCGGCGAGATTCTCGATCAACGCTCCGTGCCCGCCGGGGCGGAAAACGAGCTGCCCACTCGCATCGCGGAACGGGTTGTCGTCCGTGCCGGCCGCCAGCGTGTCGGTGGACGGTTTCTGGGACGACCAGTCGAGCTCCCAGCGCGTGTCGAACCGTTCCGCCAGACCGGGACCGACGAGATCGAGCAAGGTTCGGAAGCCTTCGCGGTGCTCTTCCGACACCGTGAAGTGAAGCCGGCAGGAACCGTCCTGCGAACGCGCGTAACGTGCCGCCTCGACGAGGTGTTCCTCGAACGGCGTGCGCACCGCCGTCCCGTCGCGGTGAAACGAGAGGAGGCCCTTGGGCAGGCCGTCGTAGTCCATCCCTTCGCCATCGAGCAAGGTGTCGAGCAACGTTTGAAAGGCCCCGTCGTGCGCCAGCGCCTTCACGTCTTCGCCACGTGAGGCGAGCGTCCGTTCCAGCTCAGGGAAAAACGCGAAGCGTTCGAGTTCGGAAACGAACCGGACCAACGTGGCCGCGCGATCGTCAGCGGGGTGTCGCGCCTGCGCCTCGATATCCGGCCAGAGTTCCGAGCGACCGGCGTCGCGCTGGTAGTACAGCAGTTCGCGGAACATTCGACTGGCGGCGCCCGACGCCGGGACGAACTTGGTGAAACGGCCCGCGCCGGAGGCTTCGCGATGCGCGGCGAGCAGGCCCTCGTGCTCGGTCTCGGGGAGTTGCCGGACACCGTCCCCGACGGTGCAGGGCCGGTCGAGTCGCACCCAAGTCGGCGGGCGCTGGAGGATCTCCAACTGGCGCGCCGCTTCCTTTTCGGAAATACCGCGGGCGGTCAGGGCTTGACGGTCGTTCCTCGTGAACGGCAGACGCTCGACGCTCACAACGGCCCTGCTTGGAGTACAAGGGTCGAACGCGAGCGCGCCGCAGAGGTCTTGTAGTTGACCTCGATCAACCACAACCCGCCTTGTGCGAGGTTGAACGAGGCTACGCCGATTTCGTCGGTGACGGCGCTGATGGCGTTTTCGACCGGGCGATGCTTGGGGATCGCCAGCATCCGAACCCCCGCCAGCGGTTCCCGTTCGTAGAGCACCTGGACCTCGAGAGTTCCGCCCTCACGCGCGAGGATCACCGGATCGGTCTGGGGCACGATCTCGAGCCGCTGGCCGAGTTCGGAATAACGCAACGGATGCCCCGGCTCGGCATCCCCGACGATCTGAATCGACTTGCAGTAATACCCCCCGGTCTGGCCCTTCCATGTGAGCGAGAGGATCTCAACCCCATCCTTCCCCGCGGTGTAACTCGCGACGGGCAAGGTTCCGTCCTCGCGCGACAGGTTCTCGCGGCCGTCTCTTCGCAAGCGTTGGAACGTAACGACCTTGTCTGCATCCATCGCGCGTTCTTCACCGATAAAACGCTCGCCCAGGATCAAACGGACCGAAACCGCCTGCCCGACATCCGCCGCCGCCGGATCGGGCTCGAGCCACAGGGTCGCCGCGGAGGCGGACATTGCCGCCAACACCCCCAGGCCGAACCCCACACCTATGCGATGCAACACCTTCATCACCGAAAAGCGATTTTACATTAGACTGGGGGCCTTCCCCAGAGAGACCTGACGAATGAAGGTGCTGGCGCATTTGGACCCGGTCGTGCTCGAGCGCACGTTACTCGACGAGCTCGCCGGGTTTCGCCCGCGCGGCGAGCCGTCGGCCGCACTCGTGATCGTCCCGACCGCACGGCTGGCGGGCCATTTGGAGCGGCGCCTGATCGAGCGGCGGCCCGCCTGGCTCGGGCTCCAGGTCCTGCATTTCCATGCGCTGGCGTTCGCGATCCTTGGCGAGGCCGGCCTGGGACGCCCCCAGGTCCTTTCTCCCGGTCTGGAAGAAGCACTCCTGCGCCAGGTCTTGCGGCGGCATCCCGAAAACCGCTGGAGCCGCTACGTCCGACAACGCCCGGGAGCGCTGAAGGGTCTGGCCACGTCCCTGCGAGACCTGCGTGAGGCGGGCCTCGCCGCGGACACGGTGGCCGAGCGCGCCGCAAAGGACCCCGGCGGTCGGGATCTGGCCCTGCTGTACGGCGGGCTTCGCGAGGAACTCGAACGCCTTCAGGGCGAGGGCTGGGTCGACGCTGCCGGTCTGATCGAATCCGCGCTCCCCCACGCCGGGACGTTCGCCGCGAAGCGACGGGGCATCTGGCTCCACGGCGTTTACGAATTGACCGGGTTGCACACTCAACTCGTGCGCGCACTCGATGGGGGTCGCGAAGTACGCGTGCTGTTCCCGTTCGATCCCGAAGCACCGGTCAGCCGGTACGCAGGGCGGTTCTTGCGGCGACACCTGAGCGGCAAAGACGTCGAATTCGAGCCCACGCCGGAATCGAACGACGACCGGCTTGCGCTGGGCGCGCTTTACGACGAGGAGGCCCGGCCGCGGCCGGTCGAGTGTCCGCAAATCGTTTACCGCAGCGCCCAGGGCGCCGCGGCGGAGATCAAGGGCGCCGTACGTGCCGCGCTTGCTGCGGTCGGAGACGGCTGCCCGCCGAGCGAGATCGTGATCGCGGCCCGGTCGCTCACGCCGTACAAGGCCGCGATCGACGAGGTCTTCGAGCAGGAAGGGCTTCCGTGGACCGGCTCGCTGTCCCAACCGTTGCGCAACCATCCGGCGATCCACGACTTCGCGTTGCTGGTCGCGGTACTCGATGAGGGATTCCCGAGACGCGGAACCGCGGAGTTACTGCGCAGCCCGCGGGTTCGCTGGGAGCAGTTTGCGGATGCCGGGGCGTCGCCGCGCGGCGAGCAAGCCGATTCCTGGAGCCGAGCCGCCGGTGTGGTCGGCGGGTTGGACGAATGGCGCGATTTGCTGGTCGAGTGGGCCGGCCGAACCCAGGGCCGCGCCGAGCGCTCGCGCGAGGAGTTGGAGCGCGCCCACGAACGCGCGGCCGAGCGCACGATCGAGGCCCGGCGCATCGCGGATGCGTTGCAACGGCTTGAAGACCGTGCGCAACCGGGCGAGCCGCGGCGCTGGTCCGCACACGCGGACACGCTCGCCGCGTTGATCTCGAACGCCCTCGTCGCCGACGACGACGTATGGGACGACATCGGCGCATTGCTGGGTGAGATGCGCTCGCTCGAAACCATCGTCGGCGACACCGGTACGGTCCGCTTCGGCCAGATGCGCCGCTGACTCGACATCGCGATCGACCGTACCGAGCGGATGCCGCACCGCAAGGACAACGGCGGCATCCAGGTTCTCGACATGATGCAACTGCGCGGGACGACCTGCCGCCGGCTGTTTCTGGTGGGAATGAACAGTGGCATCGTTCCGCGGCCACGGCGTCCCGACCCGCTGCTCCCCGACGATCTTCGTGAAGCGCTGGGCGGACCGGATTCACCACTACCGTTGAAAAAGGACGGTCTGGAAGAGGAACGACTGCTGCTCGGCCTGGCCCTCGGCGCCGCAACCGAGAAAATCGAACTTACCTGGCAGCGCGCCGATGAAGCGGGGCGCGGCCGCACGCCATCGCTGGCCCTGCGAGAAACGGCCCGTCTGTCGCACGGCACCCCGGACTTGGCCGTGTGCCTCCGGGATGCCGCGTGGCACCCGTCGCACCCGACGCTTGCCCTGGAATGGTTGCAACGCACCGCGGGGATGCTCTCGGCTCGCGAGGAGCGTCTCCTGACGACGCTCCAGAGCGTCGGACAACCGGACGAATTGAACCTCTGGTATCCCGAACTTGCATCGGGGTTGAACATGCTGCGGGCAACCGAGTCCTTCGACTTCGGCGAGCGACGTTTCGACGGAAGGATCGGTGAGACCGACCTGACGAAACGCCCTTTGTCGGTCTCGGCCCTTGAAACGCTGTCACGTTGCCCCCTGCGTTTCTTCTTTCAACGAGTGTTGCGGGTGCGGGAGTTCGATGAGGAAGCCGCCCCGTTCGAACTCACGCCACGAGAAATCGGACAGCACGTGCATGATTTGCTCGAGCGCACGTACACGATGCTGCGCGCGGAGGGAATGTTCGAACAACCTCTCGAACAACGCATCCGTCGTTCGGCGGAAATCCTGGACGAAGTATGGATCGAAGCCTGGCGCGTCCTGGAGCAGCGCCTGAGCCGGCGCGCACCGGCCCTGTGGTCTGCGCAACAGGCGCGCTGGAAGAGTGCGGTGACCGGTTTCGTTGCCGAAGACCTCGAACGGATCGAAACGAACGCGTGGGGCGCCCCTGATACGGAACGTACGGTCGACCAGGAAATTCCGTTCGGCGAGGAGCGCTCGCTACATTTGATCGGTCGCGTGGATCGCAGCCTCGACGGCGGAGAGCAACGCGTCATCGGCGATTACAAGACGGGTCGGGTCGCGGGATTGACCAACGAGACCCGGATGCTCAAGGGCGAAACACTGCAGGTGCCACTGTACTGGATGCTCGCCAACGCGAAGGCGCGCGTCGAAGTGCTCGGCGTCGGCCCGCGGCACGATCCCTCGGACGTCGAGATCGAGGATCGGGTACTCAGCTTCGGCGGTTTCAAAGCGGATCAGTTCAACGGTTTCGTCGAGACGATGCAGGTGCTGACCGATCTGATCGACGACGGTATTTTCCCACTCAAACACGACGCGATGGGCTGCAGTTACTGTCCCTACGAACTCTCGTGCCGACACTTGCACCCACCCACACTGGAACGCGAAGAGCATGCCAAGGATCGCGCCGACTTTGCCGACCTCGGCAAGAAAAACAAGACCAAGAAACTGACACTCGCCGCTGTCAGGGCAGGCCGATGAGCGCGCTCCCGGATCACGAAGCCCGTAGCAACGCGACGACGGTTTTTGACCGCAACATCGTCGTGCTGGCCGGCGCGGGGACGGGCAAAACCAGCCTGCTCGTCGAGCGCGTCTTGAACCTCGTGGGCAGCGGGCGCTTCGAACTGGAACGGCTGGGCGCGATCACCTTTACCGAAAAAGCCGCCGCGGAACTCCGCTTCCGCATCGCCGAAGGGCTCGAGCAACTCCGTGCCATCGCCACGGGGGAACGCGAAGCCGATCCGGAACAGCCATCGGGTCGGTCGTTCGCCTGGCTGAACGGCGGGCTCAAACTAGAGCGCCGACCCATCGCCGAGCGGGCGCTGGCCGCGCTACAGCAGATGGACCGCGCACATGTACTGACGATTCACGCGTTCTGCGCCGAGTTGCTCCGTACTTTTCCCCTGGAGGCGGCCGTCGATCCTGATTTCCGGGTGGACACGGGCGAGCAGGCGGAACTGTTCGGCCGCCACCACTGGGAACGCTTCGTCGAAAACGAACTCGGTCCGGATGGCAAACGGCACCAACTCTGGAATCGAACGCTGGATGCGTTCGGTGTTGGCGAACTGGCCGAAGCCGGACAGGTGTTGTCCGGCTGGGGGTTCCCGACCGAGTTGCTCGATCCCGAGAGAGCGCGCGGTGGAGCGGAACTGCTCGCCGAACCGGCGGCGCTTGCGGTCGCCGAGATCGATCGCCTAGAACAGCGCGCCAGCGGGATCACACCCGGCCAAACCCACTGGTTTGCGACGCTCCGGCGCTGTTTTTCGGCGCTGGCCGGCGGCGACGAAAACGAACTTGCCGGGTTGCTCAAAGACACCAAGGTGCGGCGTGAATTGGAACACGGCCGCTGGAAGCCCGGTACGAAACTCGCCGGCGTCAGCGCAGCCGAGTTTCTACGTGTGGCCGACAACGCACGACAACTCGGCCGATTGCTCCCGCTGCTCGACGACATGCGGTTCGCCGATCTGGTCGCAACGCTGGCGCCGTTCGCCGTATCGTTCCGGGAGGAGTTCACCCGCCGCGGTTTCGTCAGTTTCGACGGGCTGCTGGCCTTGACGCGCGACCTGTTGCGGGACCACCCCGAGGTGCGCGAAAGTCTGAAACGGCGATTCGACGGCCTGCTGGTCGATGAGTTCCAGGACACCGATCCGTTGCAGTACGAGATCGTCCTGTTTCTGGGAGAACGCCTCGACCGGAACGGCACCGATCCCTGGGCCGCCGAGTTGGAACCGGGGCGGCTGTTTATTGTGGGTGACCCGAAACAATCGATTTATCGCTTCCGCGGGGCCGACTACCACGCCTTCCAACGCGCCATCGGAACGATCGGTGGCGACACGGCGCTGCAGCTGACGCTCGACGCAAACTTCCGCAGCGTAGCCGGGATCCTCGAACCTGTGAATACGTTGTTCGCCTCAAAAACGACGACCTGCTGGCGCGCGGATGAAACTCAACCCCCCTACCAGCCGATCTCCGCGGCACGCGAGGGCGATGCGCCCGGCCCCGCCGTCGAGATCTGGACGGTCGAGGGGGGTAAGAACGACCTGATCGACCGGAGGCGACGCATCGAAGGCCGGCTGATCGCCGACGAAGTCGAGCGTTTGCACACGACGGGCGTCGAGTACGGCAAAATCTCGATCCTGTTCCGCACGTTTGCCAGCATCCCGACGTATCTACGACCGTTACGCGAACGCAACATCCCGTTCGTTGTCGACGGTGGCAAGGACTTCATCAAGCGCCCCGAGATCAAGCAATCGCTCGCGGTCCTCCGTACGCTGGCCCAGCCGTCCGATGCGACGGCATTGCTGGCGTTCCTGCGTTCTCCCGCGGGTGGTGTTCCCGACACGGAACTTGCTACGTGGGCGGCGGCACGACGGCGCTGGGACTGGCGTCACGAGAAGGGCGGACCCGCGTCCGAGTTGTGCCCGCGCATCGCGGAATGCTTCACGTTGTTGCGTCAGTTGAACGACGACACGCGGCACCTTCCGCCGGATGCCGCCGTGCGCACGATCGTCGAGCGCGTGCGGCTGCTCCCGTTGGCCGCCGCAGCGTTCGAGGGCGCTCAGCGCGTTGCCAACCTGCACAAGCTGGTTGCCGCCGCCAGCACGTTGACACGCGATGGGCACCTGTCGCTCGAGGATCTGGTGGACGAAATCGAAGAGGGTGGGTTGGCCGACCTCGAAGCCGACTCCCCTCTCTCCGATGACGACACCGACGCGGTGCGCATCACCTCGATCCACAAGATGAAGGGTCTGGAGAACGACTGGGTGGTGCTCCCCGATCTCGCGCGGCAGCGCGTCAACCCGCGCACTTCCGGCTTGCGGCTGGCGGTGTTGCGCGACGCTCAGGGAAACACGCGACTCGCCGCGCAACACGGCAAGAAGGCCATCAACGGGGCGTGGATCCAGCACCACCTGGAATACCTACAACACGAGGAGGCGGAGGAGACCCGCGTGCTCTACGTGGCCTTGACGCGCGCGCGCAATCGCCTGCTGTTGATCTCGTCGCCGGGCAAAGCGGCAACGCGCTGGTACGACGCGCTCGCCGGATGGGGCTATGACCCTTCCGTTGCCCCTGCCGACGGCGCGACGCTGGCCGGTGGCGCGGTCACCCATCGCCTCGTCCAACCGCCGGCGGCCGGACCGGCCGAGGACCACCGCCGTCCGACCCGGCACCTCGATGCCGTCAAAGCCTACGACCAAGCCCTGGCTCGACTACGTGGCGAGGCAACCCCCCCGTTTCGAGCCCCCAGCTCGGTGGATCATGAAGACGACTCCGAGCGCACCGCGGGTCGGGGTGAGGGCCGGGAGTTCGGAATTGCCACCGGCCGTGTCCTGCACGCCGCACTTGAATTCTGGGACGGCGTGGACGCAACCGGGTTGGATCGGACCGCTACGGCCATGGCGCGCACCGAGGCGAATCGTCTGGGCCTGGATGTCGAAGAGCTACAATCGGAGATCGCCGCATTACTGAACTCTTTCCACGCATCCGAGTCAGGTCTCGGATTCGGCAAACTCGATATCGTCGCACGTGAGCTTCCGCTTCTGTTGCGAGACGACGACGGGGCTTGCTGGCGGGGTTCGATCGATCTGGTGTATCGCGAAAACGGGAAGATCGTGATCGCCGACTACAAGACGGACCGCAGCGACGACGAGGAGGCGTTGCGTGGACGTTACACGGGCCAGTTGTCGATCTACGCGCGTGCGGTCCGCCGTGCTCTCGATTTGCCCGCCATGCCGCGCGCCGAATTGTGGTTGCTGCGGCACGGGCGGAAGCTGGTGGTTCCGACGACCGAACGAGAAGACGCCGCGGCCAAACAAAATGAGCCCGGCAAACGTATCAACCCCGAACAACAGAGCCTGTTCTAGACGAAGGCTCATAAACGAGGAGGGACACTCGATGAAACGAGGTTCTTTTGGCGCCCTGTTGCTGCTCGCCGGCCTGCTCACCGGAGCCTGGGTCGCGACCTCACCGCCCGCCGGTTCTCAGGATGTCTCGTTCGTTCGCGTGACGAACTTCCCCCCGATCCAGCAGATTGGCGGCACGGTCGAGATCGAAGACCCGATCTCCCTGGCCGAACTGGTCGCGCTACGCGACATCGTGGTAACGCCGGTCGGTAAGAATCAGACGACGCGTTGGATCGACGCCGGCGTGCTCGAGACCTCGGGTTTCCCCAACGTGGTCCTGAGTCTCCACGGGGAGATCAAGGGTGAGATCACCAAGACCGGGTCGATCGTCGCCGTGCTGATCCCGACCGAGGACTCGGTCGCCAAGGCGTTCGATGAAGAGGGACTGGTGCACTTCGATTTGAGCGTGGTGGGGACGGGGTTGCCCGGCGGAGTCCCCTACTTCGCCTCCGAGCAACCGCGGTACACGGTCGCGTTCGACTCCTACCGGGTGTTCCTCTACAACGAGACGAACAAGACGGTGACCGCCAACCTGTTCGCCTACCTGACCAACTGAAGATGCCACGTTTTCCTGAAACCAGCCCAACGCTCGACGCCGTGGGGGGAGCGGTTTTTTCGTCGCTCGCAGGGCGGTTGGCCCGGCAACACGGCCGGGTCTTTCCGCTCCACGTCGGGGACACCTGGCTCGAGCCAGCCGAAGGCTGCAGGATGCAGGATCTGAACGTCGACGAGCACCCGGGGATGCACCGTTACGCCAGCCCGCAGGGGTTGCCCGGCCTGATCGATGCGGTCGTCGAGCGCACGCGCGAACGTATGGGCGTCGCCACCGAGCGTTCGTCGGTCCTTATTACGGCCGGGGCGACGGGTGCGTTGGGCGCGGTGATCGGCAGCATCGTCGAACCCGGCGACGAGGTGCTGGTGCTGGCGCCGTACTGGCCCCTGATCACCGGTATCGTCCGTTGCTTTCACGGAGAACCGGCCGCCGTCCCGTTCCTCGGCGAGGTCGACTCTTCGGAATCCGCGATCGAGGCCGTACGGGAACGGTTGACGTCGAAAACGGTCGCGTTGTACCTCAGCACGCCGAACAACCCGACCGGGCGGGTTTTCCCGACGGCGTGGGTCGACGCGCTGGTCGAGTGGGCCGTATCCAACGATCTGTGGGTGGTCTCCGACGAGGTCTATGAAGACTACGTGTACCGCGGCCGGCACAGCTACGCCCGCTCGCGCGCGCCGCAGCAAACGTTTTCGGTTCACTCCTTCTCGAAGGCCTTCGGCATGGCGGGCAACCGTTGCGGTTACGTGGTCGGACCCGACTCCGTGATGGGTTGCCTGAACAAGGTCAGCACACACGCGTTTTACAGTACGCCGACGGCGTCCCAACTTGCGGCGCAGCGCGCACTCGATGGACGCGGCGATGCCTGGGTCGATGCGATCCGCCCACGCTATCGAGCGCTCGGCGACGCCGCCGCGGAGCGGCTCGGATTACCCGCTCCCGACGGTGGGACCTTCCTTTTTGTCGACACGAGCGAACGGTTGGACGACCGTGGATTGCTCGGCTTCCTCGAAGATTGCGCCGACAGCGGTTTGTTTCTCGCCCCCGGTCCGAGTTTCGGCGACTACCCGACGCACGTGCGAGTCTGCTTTACCAGCGCCGAACCGCGCATCGTGGAGGCGGGAGTGGATGTGCTCGCGAGGATGCTGGGCCGAGCCTCCTAGCGCTGACAACCCCCACAGTAGTACGTGCTGCGTTGTTGCTGGACGATGCGTCGAATCGTCTTCCCGCAGCGATCACAGGGCTGGTTCTCGCGGCCGTAAACGCCGAGGTACTGCTGGTACGAACCGGTCAGGCCATCGGCGTCCTGAAAATCCGAAAACGTCGTGCCGCAGTTCTCGATGGCCCGGCTCAGGATTTCCCGGGTCGAGTGGTGCAACCGGGCGATCTCGACCGGACGTAATGCCGTCGCGTGGCGGCGCGGCGAGATACGCGCGTCATGAAGGATCTCGGAGGCGTAGATGTTGCCGACTCCAACGATCCGATCCTGGCGCAGCAGAAACGCCTTCATGTTCTGTCGTGCGTTACGCGTCATCCGCCCGAGCCGCTCGACCGTCATTGCATCGGACAACGGGTCGATCCCGGCGGGCTCGGCGTCGCCCACGTCGCGAAACCACCGAAACGTCCCGAACCGTCTCGTGTCGGCGAACAACAGCGCCCCGCGGTCGAGCCCGAAGCGGGCCCGTACACGATCTTCGCGGGCCTCCGCTGCGGCATCGGGCGCCCAGATCAGTCGCCCGGTCATGCGCAGGTGAACCGCGAGCCATAAGGGACGCCCGGAGCGCGATGGCGAGCCAAACTCGAACAGCACCTGCTTCCCCGCACGCCGGACGTTGTCGATCTTGCGCCCCGCCAGCCTCGGGGGCGTCTGCGTGCGCAACAACGGGTCGAGAATTCGCAGCGAGCGCACCTGGCGACCGGTCAGGCGGGAAGCCAGCTGGCGCGCCACGGTTTCGACTTCGGGAAGTTCGGGCATGCGGTTAGTTTACGCGTAGAATGTCGCGTCATGGACGAAACCGGAAAACGGCCTTTTGATCTGATCGCGTTCGACGTGGACGGCACGCTCGTGGCGGGCCCGGACGGGATGACCGTCTGGGAGGTCCTCAACCTGAAGTTTACCGGAACGGCCGAGTGGAACAAGGAGCGTTACGCGGAGTACAAGGCCGGCCGGCTGTCTTACGCCGAGTGGGTCGCATTGGACATCACGGGCTGGCGCGAGGCGGGCGCGCGACGTGACGAACTGATCGCGGCCTTCGAGCCACTGACGTTGATCGACGGCGTGCGCGAGGCGACCTTTGCCCTGCGCGACGCGGGCTACCGGCTGTTCGTGATCTCGGGCACACTGGACCTGATGCTCGACACGCTGTTCCCCGACCACCCCTTCGAAGAGACTTACACCAACCACATCGGTTTCGATGACGAAGGGCGCATCGAACACTGGCGCGCTACGCCGTTCGACATGAATGGCAAGGCCGAGGCGCTTCGCGGGCTGGCGTTGCGCGAGGGCATCCCGATGCGACGCTGCGCGTTCATCGGCGACAGCAGCAACGATGTCTGGATCGCCGATGCCGCAGGTTTCAGCGTTGCGTTCAACCCGCGTTCCGACGATCTGGAAAAGGTGGCCGATACAATCGTACGCTCCGCGGACTTCCGCGACGTGCTGCCGCATTTCTTCGAAGGACCGGGAGCGACCGGATGAGTCCTGCCAAGCTCGCGGGACTTCGGTTTGAACCGCTCACGAGTAATCGATGGGACGACTTCGCCGAGTTGTTCGGCCCGCGCGGCGCGGTGGCGGGTTGCTGGTGTATGTGGTGGCGTGTCGAGAAACGCTCCGACTGGGAGCGCGACAAGGGCGCCGGGAACAAACGTGCGTTCAAGAAGGTCGTACGGCGCGGAGCCGAGCCCGGCCTACTGGCGTATCACGACGGTCGCGCCGTCGGCTGGTGCGCAGTCGCGCGCCGTGAAGAATACCCCTCGCTCGAGCGCTCCCGTGTCGCGGCCCGCGTCGACGATGCGCCCGTCTGGTCTCTGTCGTGCCTGTTCATCCACAAGGACTACCGGCGGCACGGGCTCTCGGTTGCACTGTTGAAGGCAGCGGCGGAGTTCGTGCGCGAACGCGGCGGTAAGATCGTCGAGGGCTATCCCGTGATCCCCAAGAAAAAGGAGATGCCCGGGGTTTTCGCGTTCACAGGGTTGCTTGCCGCGTTCGAAAAAGCCGGATTCAAGGAAGTCGCGCGACGCTCGGCAACCCGTGCGGTGATGCGGAGGTCGCTGCGCCCGTCTCGGAAGACTTGAGCCTGTCCGACTCGCCGAGTGGCGGCGCCAGCGCGCGGAACACGGTGGGCGCCAACACCGAGGTCACGATCGCGAGCATCACGATCTGCGCCTCGAGCTCGCGGCTCAACATGTTCAGACGCACACCCATTTCGGCCACCGCGATCGCAAGACTCAGCGGCGCCGACAGCAAGATACCGGCGGATAGCACCTGACGGGGACCAAAACCGACGAGCAGCAGCACGGACGAGGCGGCGACCTTGACCAGCACCGCGGCTGTGATCAGTACGACCGCACCGATCAACACACCGGGCCGGCCGAGTGCCAGGACGTCGAACCGCACGCCGACATGGATGAAGAAGATTGGGATCAGGAACCCGTACGAGAAACCTTTGAGTTTCTGTTCCAGGTGGCCGCGGTGGCGGAAGACCCACGCAAACGCCGTACCGGCCATGAAAGCGCCGAGGATCGCCTCGACGTTGAGGGCCCAGGACAGCCCGACGAAAATGAACATCAGGAACAGGCAGGTGCGGATTCCCATCTCCTCGGGATCCTCGGCGTCGAACAGGCGTTCGAACTTTTCAGGGAACCACCATGCCAGTCTTTTGAGTACGAGCAGCACGATCACGATGGCCGCGAACAAAATGGGGAATCCGAGGAGATTCCAACCCATCCCGCTCTCTCGGATCATGGCGAACAGCGTCGCCGCGATCAGCGTCAGAAAATCGGCCAGTAGTGCGGCGATGAGGATCGCCTGCCCCAACGGGGTCGCCGACCGGCGCGTGCCGCGGAGCGTCGGTACGACCAGCCCGACCGAGACCGTGCACAGTACCAGGATGACGAACGGACCGTGACCCAGCAGCGTCCCGGCCTTCCAGGCAAACAGGATGGTCAGGAGAAAAATCGACATCCCGGTCAAGATCTGCCCGGCCCCGCCGCGTTCGAGCTTGCGGAAGTCGATCTCGAACCCGGACAGGAACATCAACAGCATGAAACCGAGTTCCGCAATCGACTCCAGCGTTTCAGATTCGTGCAGCAACCCTAGCAATGCCGGGCCGGCAAGAATCCCGAACAGGATCTCGAGGACGACCGCGGGAAGTTTGAGTCGCGACGCGACGAGCGGAAGCACGAAAGCCGCGACGGCCAGTACGAGGATGGAAACAGCCGGGTTCATCGGACGATCAGGCCGGTACCAGTAGAATCGATTTGGATGCGCCGCGCGCGACGAGCGATCCGACCCCGCGGTGCAGTACCCACGCGCGCAGTCGAGAGCCGATCCCGAGCACGGTCAGATCGGCCGTTTCGCCGATGCGGTGCAGCAACCGAACGGGGTTGCCCCGTTCGATCAACGGATCGACGCGCACACCGTGGACGGCGGCTTCTTCCTCAAGCCAGGCCATCGACGCCTCGGCGTCGGACGCTGCTTCGGAACCGGCAAGGAAGATCGGATCGACAATCGAAACACCGACGAGGTCGGCCTTGTTGAAGCGCGCCAGGTCGATCGCGGCGCGTATCGCCGCCCGACCCGAAGGAGTCCGCCGCGCCGGCACCACGATCTTGCGATACGGTGCGCTGCCACGCGAGACGAGCACAGGACGTCCCGACCAGCTCACCAGCGACGGGGCACGTCTCGAGCGCCAGCGGTCAGGCCAACGTTTCGTCTCGCCCTTGACCACGATGACGCCGACGCTCTCTTCTCCGTGGAGCTCGTTGAGAACCTGCGCGGGTTTGCCGGCCACCGGGCGCATCCGTAGCTCCACGCCCTCGGCCAGTTCGGACGCAAGCTGCAGCGTCTTCTTCAATTCTGCGGCGCGGGTCTCGTCGCGCATCGTCGCGATGTTCGGATGCACAAGGAGCAGCGAGGACGCGCGGCTACCGCGGACCAACTGGACCGCTTCACCGAACGTGCCGTCGAGATCGGACTCCCCTTCGATCGGCATGACGACGCGTTTGCCGAAGTCCAACGGGAAGCGGCCCTCTCCCGAGGTAAACGTACGCACCATCTCGGCGAAGTCCGAACTCGCACCAACGACCGTGACGAGGTCGTTCGTCTCGAAAATGGTCTCACCGTGAGGCACGAGGAGTTCATTGCGACGCAGGATCGCGCCGACCATCCAGGGGCAACCGGCGAACGTCTTGAGCGCCCGACCTCGAACGGGCGAGTCTTCGGTGATGCGGAACTCCATCGCTTCCGCTCGGCCTTCGGCGAACGCGACCGACGAGACTCGCCGGTTCTCGAGACTCAGTTCGAGCCGGCGTGCGGCGAGGCTCTTTGGCGAGACCACGCTGGCTCCCCAGGAACGAAACTCGGCTGCGCGCGCGGGATCGTTGGCCCGCGCGATAAGACGGTGCACCCCGGCCTCCGCCGCCAGCCGGATGGCTTCGAGATTGGTTTCGTCACTCGGTGTCGCCGCGATGACGGCGGAGGCGCGCTCGAGCCCGGCGCGCTTGAGCACGATGCGACTCGATCCGTCCCCTTCGACAACCGGAACAGAACGCAGGTTTTGCGCGGCGGAGAGACGCTCGGGATCGCGGTCGACTACGGTCACGACCCAGCGATCGCTTATCCTCTTTAACAACTCGCAACCGAGTCCGCCCGCACCCAACAGGATCGCCCTCATCCTCGTCCTCCGGATCAAAACATGGGTGCCGCGAAACGATTTGGCCAGTTGCGGTCTTTTTGGGACTTTCCGGTGTCTGGCCGAGACCGAGCTTCCACCCGTGGCATGACGCAGGCTAGAGTGATGGCGTGTCGATCGGGCAGACCATCTCGGGACGTTACGAGATCTTCCGCGAGCTCGGTCGCGGCGGGATGGGCGAGGTCTTCGCCGCCACCGATCTCCAGCTCGAACGCAAGGTCGCGCTCAAGGCGATCCGCAGCGAGTTTCGGCTCGATCCCATGTCACGGGCGCGTTTCCTACGCGAAGCTCGAGCGCTCTCGAAGCTGGAACACGAGTCGATCTGCCGTATCTACGATTACGTCGAGGACACGGATCAGGATTACCTCGTTCTCGAGTTGATTGAGGGCGTCTCGCTGCGCGAGCGTCTGCGGTCCGGAATCGACAATGCCGCGGCGTTCCGGATTGCCGAACAAACCGCCGATGCGCTCGGAGTTGCACACGCGGAGGGGCTGATCCATCGTGATCTCAAGCCGGGCAACGTGATGATCACGACCCAGGGCGATGCCAAGATCCTCGACTTCGGGCTGGCGCGTACTGCAATCGAGTTGGAATCGGTCGACCGCGGCAGCGAACCCAGCGGAAACAATCCGGATTTGACGACCACCGATGCGGGATTCGGCGAGGACGGACTCGAACAGACCATGACTTCGGTCGATCCCTTGGCAACCGCGACCTCTTACGATTCGGTCACGATGATCGGCAAGGCCGTCGGGACACCCCTTTACATGAGCCCCGAGCAGGCCCGCGGCGAAGAACTCAGTTCGGCCAGCGACATGTTCTCGTTCGGTTTACTGCTTCAGGAGATGTTCACGGGAAGCCGGGCCTACTTCGGACCGCCGAGCGTAGAATTGACGGGCGCGATCGTCACGGGGCGCCCCGCCCGGGTGCGCGGCGTCGACCGCCACCTTGCAGATCTGATCGAGCGGCTCGAATCCCCCGCGCCGTCGCGCCGGCCGTCCGCGCTTGACGCTACCGCGCGGCTGCGCTGGATACGGACCAAGCCGCAGCGCAGGCTACGTTGGGGCGCGGCCGCGCTGCTCGTGGTTGCCGCGATCGGCGCCGGGATCAAGTACACACTCGATCTTCGACGCGAACACGCGGCGGCGGAGTTCCGGCGCAATCAATCCGACGAACATATCGAATTCATGGTCGAGGAGTTGTACAAGAGACTCGAGCCCGTCGGGCGTCTCGACATCCTGGAAGATGTCGGAAACAAGGCCCTGGCTTATTTCGAGACGCTGAGCGATGAAGAGACGACCAGCGATGATCGGGCACGACTCGCACGAACCCTGACGCAGGTCGGCCACGTTCGTCTGTCTCTCGGGGACCTCGAACGCGCCGGTGAGTCGTTCGAGCGGTCGATGTCGATCCATGCGGAATTGGTCGCCGAGAACCCCGCGAGCAGCGAATGGCTGATCGGGTTGTCCGGCGCCCATTTTGGAGCGGGCAACACCGCCTGGCTGAACGACGATCTCGAGCAGATGAGAAAGCACTTCGAGATTTATCTGGAGATTTCCAACGATCTGATGGAACTGGATCCGGATAATCCGGTCCACCAGCTTGAACTGGCCTACGCCCTCACCAACATGGCCGCGCTTCACGAAGCCTCGCGCGACTTCGAGCAGGCGATCGGTGAGTTGGAGCGAGCGATCGTGCTCAAGCGTCAACTCCTGGACGGAGAACCTGAAAACCGGGAGTACGTGCGAAGCCTGGCCAACACACTCGGGTGGCTGGCACGCGTCTGCGACGAAAACGGCGACACCGAAGCCGGTCTCGAGTACATCAAGCGCGACGTGGCGCTTCGTCGAACGCTTGCGGAGGATACCCGCGACACCGATGCCCAACGGAACCTCGCGACGTCTCTGCACGAATTCGGCGTCGTCCTTTCCAAATTGGGTCTAGACGACGATGCGGAAGCTGCCCTGCGCGAAGATCTGACGATCGCTCGCCGGCTGGCTCAGTTGGACCCCGGAAACAACGACTGGCGCCGCAGCGCGGCCAGCAGTTCGAGATCGCTCGGGAGACTCCTGCTCGAAAACGGACGGACGGACGAGGCCCGACCCTTGCTCGAGGAAAGTTACAAGGAAACGAGGGCGATCCTGGCGCTCGTTGGGGACGCCCAGCCCGACTGGCACGAGGATCACGAGGGAGCGCGAAATCAACTCGCGCTGCTCGAATTCACTGTCGGGAGCCACCGCGAGGCACTCCGGATCCTCGATGAAGGACCGCGTTCCGTCAAACCGACCCGTCACGTTCCCGACCTGCTGTTGCGAGGAAGGATTCGCAAGGCCATGGGTGATCTCGCCGGAGCGGAACGTTCCTGGAGAACGGCCCGCCAAGTTCTCGACACGGTACCGCCGGATGATCGATCGCGAACGATCGAACGACTTTCGACGCAGTTGGCCGACCTGACGGGCGAACCATCGACACCCATTTGACCCTAGCTCACGTTTCGGGTTAGCGTGCGGCTAGGCACGGCAAAACGATTGGGCGACGGAGGGACGAGGATGCCGGTCAATACCGAGTGCGCGATGAACAACGGAACGCCGAATCCTACGATGGGGTGCGGCGCGGTCACGTTGAATTACCTCGACACGCTGACGCTCACGATCGGATCCGGATTCCCCGACCCGGCTAACCTGTACATCACGGAGATCGACTTCTACGAGTATATAAACGAAACAACAAAGGGCCCGCTATTGGGCAGTTGGAAACGGCATGGGCCGTACAGCATGCCCAACGGTGTTTCGGGTGATGCGTTCGGCAACGGCGCGAGACTGACGGATACGGATTCCGGTATCGTGGACGATAAGTATTACTACGACGTCACCGCAGTAAACTCAGTTTCCCATGTTGAGTACCACGCCGATCCGGAGTTGGTGATCCGCAAACGACCCAAGCCGCCGCTGCACCGCGCCCCGCGGCCGTCGATCAATCCGGACGTGTAGATCCGAATCAGTTCGTCGGAATCGAACGACGTAGGTAAAGCACCGCCGCGCCGAACAGGATCAGCGGCGGCCCTTCGGTTGCCGTCCACAGGGGCGGCATACCGGAGTGCAGGTCGATGAGCAGCATCGCGGGGCCCAGGATCAACAGCATCCAGCCAAGGAAGCCGACCATCGGCCGGTAACGGCGCACATCCATGGACACGATCAACGTGAACACGCCGTGGAACCCGTAGAGCATGCTCAGCGAGCGTGCCATGTATCCGGTGACCGGCACATCCGGGAAAGCGCCCATCCCGAGCTTGGCGTGCCAGTTGGCCATCGTCTCGGCCGGTAACAGTACGGTCGGGAAGGCGGTGATGGTCAACACGGCGCCGATGCGTAGCATCCAAACCAGGATCTTTTCCTTCCCGCCGGCTTGCTCCATGGGCGTGCCTCCAAGTGGTCAGGACTCGATGTAGATCTCCGATCCTTTCTTGCGGAACTCCGCGGACTTTCCACGCAGCCCGGACTCGACGGCCGCCACGGTCTCGAGCCCCTTTTCCTTCGCATATTCGCGGATCTGTTGGGTGATCTCCATCGAGCAGAATTTGGGCCCGCACATCGAACAGAAGTGCGCGACCTTGGCCCCGTCTGCCGGCAAGGTCGCGTCGTGGTAGTCGCGCGCCGTGACGGGATCGAGCGACAGGTTGAACTGATCCTCCCAGCGGAATTCGAAACGCGCTTTCGAGAGCGCATCGTCCCATTCCTGCGCCCGCGGGTGGCCCTTGGCCAGATCGGCGGCGTGTGCCGCGATCTTATAGGCGATCAAACCCTGCTTGACGTCGTCCTTATCGGGTAAACCGAGGTGCTCCTTGGGTGTGACGTAGCACAGCATTGCCGTGCCGAACCAACCGATCATCGCCGCACCGATCGCCGAGGTGATGTGGTCGTAGCCCGGCGCCACGTCGGTCGTCAGCGGACCCAGGGTGTAGAACGGGGCCTCGTGGCAGACCTCGAGTTGCTTTTCCATGTTTTCCTTGATCAGGTGCATCGGAACGTGGCCGGGACCCTCGATCATCACCTGGCAGTCGTGTTCCCAGGCGACCTTCGTCAACTCGCCCAACGTTTCCAACTCC
>Ga0224508_10001136_pt1 | contig 24273 bp, 18 predicted proteins | sample SF_Jan12_sed_USG_4_FD_170157 | JGI IMG/M metagenome (GOLD analysis project Ga0224508, IMG submission 170157) | Sediment microbial communities from San Francisco Bay, California, United States - SF_Jan12_sed_USGS_21 | ecosystem: Environmental > Aquatic > Marine > Sediment | place: USA... | reverse complement strand
AAATGGCTAACGAAGTGCGTGTGCGCGGTGAGCGCATTGTTATGACGAACGGTTGTTTCGATATCCTGCACGCCGGCCACGTCGCCTATCTTGAGGAAGCAAAAAGCCTTGGCGACCGGTTGATCGTTGCCGTCAACGACGACGATTCTGTGCGTCGACTAAAAGGCGCGTCACGGCCGATAAATGGACTTGAGGACCGAATGCTGGTGCTCTCCGGCCTTGCCGCAGTTGACTGGGTCGTACCATTCGCAGCTGACACGCCTGCTGCGTTAATCGATTCGATATTGCCGGATGTGCTCGTAAAAGGCGGCGACTATAAACCCGAACAGATCGCCGGTGGTAAAGCCGTTTTAGAAAATGGTGGTGAAGTCCGCGTGCTGGCGTTTCGAGACGGACATTCGACGACACGCATCATCGAGCGTCTCAAAGACTAGATTGCCGAACGGCCGTGCGTTTTCTTTACAACTTGCTGACATACCTGCTGCTGTTGCCGTACGCAGTCTACTGGCTTTTTCGTGCCTCGATCAACAAAAGCTATCGACGCAAGCTCGGCCAGCGATTCGGTTTCAATGTTCCAAGATTGGATCGTTGTATCTGGATCCATGCCGTTTCGGTCGGTGAAGTCGTCGCAGCCGCACCGCTAATACGTGCGCTCAGTCGCCGCTATCCACAGCTGACATTGCTCGTAACAACGGTGACACCGACGGGAGCGGCACGCGTTGAGGCTCTATTTGGCGATGGCGTCACGCACAGCTACATTCCATTCGAAGCCCCATTTTCCGTGAATAACTTTTTCTCGTCGGTCAATCCACTGATCTCATTGATCATGGAAACCGAAATCTGGCCGAACCTGTACCATGGCTGTGGCGTACGCGATATTCCTCTCGTTTTGGTTAGCGCGAGAATTTCGCCAAAATCGGTCATCGGTTATCGCAAACTGCTGCCATTGTTCCGCGAGACGCTGTCGCACGGCATCGTTATCGCGGCTCAGAGTAGCGCGGATGCCGATCGCTTCCTGTCGTTAGGGGCGAGTCCCAAGCGAACGCAGATTATCGGCAACATCAAGTTCGATCTCGAAATTCGGGATGACCTCGTTGCGAGGGGCATTGCGCTGCGGCGGGATTTATTTCCGAATCGTCCGGTCTGGATCGCGGCGAGCACTCACGATGGTGAAGAGAAGATAGTGCTGGATACGCACGATGAATTGATGTCGGACTTTCCGGACCTGTTGCTGATTCTCGTGCCCCGGCATCCTGAACGTTTTCAGATCGTTCGAGAACTGTTGGAAAAGCGCGAAACGAAATTCACCGCGCGTACCGACGAGCGTGCTTGTGAGCCGGACATCCGTGTCTTTCTCGGTGACACGATGGGTGAAGTTATGCTGTTTTGTGCGGCCAGTGACATCGCATTCGTCGGCGGTAGCTTAGTGCCAATCGGAGGTCACAATCTGCTCGAGCCAGCCGCGGTATCGCTGCCGATAATTACCGGACCGCATGTCTTCAACGCGCAGGATATCGCCGATCGCTTTGTCGCCGAGCAGGCATGTCGCATGGTTGCAGACCCGCATGAACTAGAGAGTACAATTCGTGAGCTGTTGCAAAACCCGGTCGTCGCACAGACGCTCGGAAAAAACGGTCGTCAGATATTGGAAAAAAACCGCGGTGCACTGACCCGCCTAATGGGACTGATCGAGCCGCTAGTCGACATGGCCGTCGATTAGCGTCACTCGCTGGGCGACGCAGCAGCCTCTTCGGCAAATTCTTGCTCTGGCGTTTTGCGATCGACCAAATACTGCTCCAGCACCTCGATGTTCTGCACCCGCAAGTTGCCCGCGGCCTGCCGCAGGCGCATCACATTCAAAATGTAATCGTAGCGGCTCTGGTAGTAGTTGGTAATGGCCTGGTATAGAGCGAACTGCGAATCCAGCACGTCAACAATAGTGCGCGTACCGACGTCAAAACCGGCCTGTGTTGCTTCCAACGCAGTGCGGCTTGATTCAACGGCCTGTTCGAGCGCGCGAACGCGACTGATTTCCGACAATACGCCGAGATAGGCGTCGCGGGTTTGCCGCTCGGTTTCGCGGGCGACACGCTGCAAGTTTTCGCGGCTCGCGCGATGCAAGTAAACGGCTTCGCGGACTCGAGATGATGTGGCGCCGCCCGCAAACAGCGGGATGGTGAATTGAACACCGATGCTGTCGCTGCTGACGTCACTTGGGGCCGAGCGCGGCTGCGCGCCATCAATGCTTAGATCCGCCGATATGTCATTTCCGCTGCTGCTCGCAACCAGGTCAAGCGTCGGGTAATGTCCGGTGCGGCGAAACGAGACTTCGTCGCTGGCGAGCTCTTCGTCAAGGCGCGCGGAATTGAGCGCGAGGTTTTGCCCCATCGCCAGATCTATCCAACTTGCCTCATCCTCTGGGTCCGGTGAGTTCAACGGCAGATCATCGCCCGGTGCGGATAGCTTCGTAACATATATGCCAGTGATTTCACGCAGAAATTCACGCGACGTCGCCAGCGATCGTTTCGCCCCGATCTCATCCGCAACGGCCTGGTCATAGGCGGCCTGTGATTCCTGCACGTCAGTGATTGCGATCAGCCCCACGTCGAACCGCTGCTTCGCCTGTTCGAGTTGTCGTGCGATTGCAGTGCGGTTCGCATGAATCGCGCGCAGCCGATCTTCAGCTGCTAGCACGTCAAAATATCGTTGCGTGACGCGTACGATTAAGTCCTGTTGTGCGGCTTCACGATCCACCTCGGCTTTGGCGACGATTTTGTCGGCGCGGCGTAAGCCGACGATCTGATCCCAACGAAACAGCGTTTGACGAAGGCTGAACTGCCAATCCGTTGTCTCGGTATCTTGCTCAAACATGAATGGGCCAAACTGGCCTAAATCATTCGTACCAATCCGCGTGCCCGAATCGTCCGCCTTGGTCCACGTGCCGCTAGCCGAAATTTGCGGCAACAGCACGCCACGTGCTTGGGGTGCGGCTTCGAGCGAGGCGAGGCGTCTGGCTTCAGCTTCGTGAATCAATGGATCGCTTTGCAGCGCTTGCTGGTAGATCTCGAGCAACGACTCCGCGCTTGCCGTGCCCGGTATCGATGCAGCTGTGATGATGAAGAATAAGGTATTGAATCTTATTGTTTTTTTCATATTTATTCGCGTTCCGCTAGTTGGTCGTAGAGCCGTGTTCGAGGTGTTATAGTCAACTATATCACTAAATCAGCTAATAGGGGAGACGATGCTCGCCAAACCGCATCATACCGATTCAGAACCTACAGACACCCCATAGATGCCTGAGGTTCCGAAGGCGTTTCAGCTGCGGCAAAAAAAAATGCGTCTCTAGAAAGTGAATTGCGGCGGTATTGTGGCGTTAACCAGTGATTTTAGATCGGTCTCAAACAGGCTGGCGCTGCGCCGGTCGTTGTCGTCAGTACGCCTGACAAGTCGTGCATCCATGACCGGAGATTCGCCAACCACGACGAACAAACGGCCGCCGGTCTTCAAAATCTCGACAAAGCGCGGATCAAATAATTGAATGGAGCCGGTCACGGCGATTGCATCAAATCGATCTTGCGGCAGTTCTTGCATCGCGTCCATCAATTTCAGGGTAACGTTGTCGAGTCCCACGTCAGCAATATTCTCACCGCTACGTTTGAGGAAGTCTTCGTGAATATCGATCGATGTAACATGATGTGCGAGTTTGGCAAGACACGCCGTTACGAAACCCGTTCCGGTGCCAATCTCGAGCACATGTTCGACGCCCGTCAGTTCCAATGCTTGCAGCAATCGCCCTTCGACGGTGGGCGTCATCATTGATTGTCCGTGACCGATCGGAATCTCGGTGTCGGCGAAAGCGAGCGATTGGAAATCTCGCGGCACGAACGTCTCACGCGGAATTTTTCCAAGCACCTCCAGTACAGACGGGTCGAAAACGTCCCATGCGCGAACCTGTTGTTCGATCATCTTTTCTCGAGCGATATTGGTTTTCATCGTCGTTTATTGTAATTCCTTGAAAATGTTGACAAATTTTTTCTTCGAGCCGTCGTAAATGGGACTGTCCAAAAGCCTGACAGACGACCAGCTGCCGAATTATGGTGAATAGGACAGGTGAGCCCGGACGGCTGGGATATCCTGTGCAAAGCCTTCAATCAAAGGCGCTTTTTCAACCTATAATCTCCGCCGACGGAGATGTTTAATCGAGCGCACAATAATAACAAATGATTTTTGCAAGGCATCAATAGCGGAATCGATGGATGCCGCCCGTTAACCTCATCATCGTGTTGCTTGGCCTGCTGTCTGTTGCCGCAGTCATCGCCAGCATTGTTCAGTGGCGGATACGCAGGCGGCTCTCCGCGCGCATCAAATTGCTCAACGCCGAAATGCTCGAGGTATCGCGCGACGCGTCGGTCGGTCGGCGGCTTTCCGTTCCCGAGGAGGCCGATACGGGTGCACTCGCGCATACGATCAATCGGTTGTTCGATGCACTTGGGGAGCGCGACCAGAAGATTCAGCGACGTGACCGGCTGTTTCGGGATTTTTCGAGAACGCTGCCCGAGATAGTTATCATTCATGACAATCAGATCTTACTGGCCAATGAATCTGCGGCCGGATTGGTTGGCCTCGAACCTGCGCAACTCGTTGGTCGAGACGTCGCCGACCTGGTCAAGCCGGCGTATCGGGCGCTGTTTCGTAAGAACGTAGCAAAGCGCCTGGCCGGCGAGAATGTGCCGCGGCGCCTCGAAATACAGCTAATCAACGGCAATGAGGCCGGTCTGTGGGTCGAGGCGCAGAGTTCGAACATTGAGTTTGGTGGCGCTCCGGCGATCTTGACCGTCGGTCGAGATGTCAGCCATCGCAAGAGCCTCGAAGTGTCGTTGTCGCGTTCGAAACGGCAGGCACAGTACACGCTGGAATCGATCGCCGAGGGCGTCATCACGACCGACAATGACGGCCGGATCGATTACATGAACCTCGCTGCCGAGTCCGTGATCGGTAGCAATCGCGATGATGCCGCAGGCCATCGTATCGGCGAACTATTTTCACTGGTTGACGACGCAGATCGAAGACCGCTTGGCGATCCCGTTGAACGCTGTTTGGCCATGCGGCGGCGCGTCAACATGGGCCGACGTGCTGTGATGATCAGCCAAGACGGCGAACACGAACATTCGGTTGAGATAACCGCGTCGCCGATTCGCGGACCGGGCAATAGCATCTCGGGCTCCGTTGTCGTGTTCCATGATGTCGGCGAGATCCGCGGCCTGACGCGCAAGATGAGTTACCAGGCGACGCACGATCCGTTGACCGGGCTGATCAATCGTCGGGAATTCGAGCGGCGCCTCGACGAGGCGATGGATTCCGCCCACGCAGAAGAAGCTGTCCACATGATGTTTTACATGGATCTCGACCGCTTCAAAGCCGTGAATGATAGTTGCGGTCACTTAGCGGGTGACAATATGCTCCGCGAAGTAGCGACGTTAATCAAAGAGCAAGTCCGTGACTCAGACGTCGTCGGCCGTCTAGGTGGCGACGAATTTGGGGCATTGCTGATCGGCTGTCCAATCGACAAATCGCGGCAGATTGCGATGGATGTTTGTAATGCAATTGCCGATTATCGTTTCGTTTGGAAAGACAAGATATTCAATATCGGCATTTCCATCGGCTTGATCGAAATCACGCATTCGACCGGCTCCATCCAGGACGTCATGAGTGCCGCGGATTCTGCCTGCTACGTCGCGAAACAGCAGGGCCGCGGGCAGGTGCATGTTTATTCGGCACGAGATGAAGCTATCGCACGCGAACGCGGCGACATTCAGTGGCTCAGACAATTACAAGCTGCGCTGCATGAGGACAGCTTCGAACTTGCGGTGCAACCCATTCTGGCGATGTCTGGCGCCGGCGACACGGGACCGTCGGTCGAAGTACTGATTCGCCTGCCCGACGGTCGCGGCAAGACCGCCGACACCGCCGAATTCCTGCGGCCTGCCGAGCGTTATCAGTTGATGCCGCAAATTGATCGCTGGGTGGTCAATGCAACGCTGATGGCCATCACCGGCGGCGAGATCAAGCTTGCCGGCCACCGCAGCTGCGCGATCAATCTTTCCGGACAAACGCTTGCAGATGAGGCGTTTCTTGGCTTTGTCGTCGATTCACTCGATCATTCCGGCGTTTCGCCGTCGTCGATCTGCTTCGAGGTAACCGAAAAGGCAATCCTGGCGAATGTGCAACATGCGCAACGCTTCATTGAGGTTCTGCATGGTATTGGTTGTGAATTCTCGCTTGACGATTTCGGCAGCGGGCTCGGTTCGTTCTCCAGTCTGAAACATTTGCCGATCGACTACTTAAAGATAGACGGTACCTATACGCACAACCTGCAGTCCGATCTGGTTAACCAGGAAATGGTTGCCGCTATGATCAAGCTTGCACGCACAATGCAGTTTCGCGTTGTCGCCGAACAGGTCGAACACCAGGAAGACTTCGATTGGCTGCGCGATATTGGTATCGACTACATTCAGGGGCACTTCGTCGACCCACCGACAATGCTCGGGACCGGCGCCACTGGCGCCTATCGAGTCTCAAATCCGTAGGAAATTCAGCCGTTCTGGTACTCGCCCAATGATGTCCCAGTTCATACGTCCCCCAGGATTCTAAATTCCAGCTTCATATACTGCAGTCGTTGCGATTCAGGATTTTGCTAACATGGCTCATTCCAATCGCGGCAAAAAGGCGGTAGTGGTATCCACATGAACGTATTCGACAATCCTCCAAGATATCTCGGCGTGCTCCTATTACTGGTCGCCGCGTGCAGCAAGCAGGCACCGCCGGCCGAAGCGAGCGCCGATCAGGCATCAGCCGCACCAACGCTTGCTGCGAAGCTAGAGGCGCGAAAGGCAGAATCCGCCAACAAGGCGACAACCGAAAAACTGGCCGCGGTAGAAACCGCTGTTTCAGAGTTGGCGGCGAGCGGAATTCTTGAGCGCGCTGTTAAAGAGGGCGACATAGCGCCAAATTTCACGTTACCGAATGCCGTCGGCAATTTGGTCACGCTTTACGAACAGCTCGAACAAGGACCGGTCATATTGACCTGGTATCGCGGCAGTTGGTGTCCGTATTGTAATTTACAGTTGCATGACTACCAGATGGCTTTGCATGAAATTCACGCGAGCGGCGCACAGTTACTCGCAGTGTCGCCGGAACTGCCGGATAGCTCGATAAGCTGGAAGGAAAAAGAAGAACTCGATTTCGTTGTATTGAGTGACGTTGAAAACAAAGTTGCCCGTGAATACGGTATCGTTTACCGAATTGCCGATTCCCTCGCCGCAAACTACAGCAAAGGCGGGCGCACCGACCTGAGCGAATACAATGGCGACGATTCGCTTGAGCTGCCCCTTGCGGTGACGTACGTCATTGGCACGGACTGCATCGTTGAGTATGCATTCTTAAATGCGGACTATCGGAAACGGGCAGAGACGAGCGAGATTGTCGACGTGGTCGCGAAACTCGCAGCTAACGCAAAGTAGCGGCCGTATCACAAAAAAAGCCGCCGGGCGAATGCCCGGCGGCTTTTTGTTTGGCATCGACCGTCATATTACCCGAGCAGCGGGACCATCAGCAGTGCGACGATGTTGATAATCTTGATTAACGGGTTGATCGCAGGGCCGGCGGTGTCCTTGTATGGGTCGCCGACCGTATCGCCCGTGACAGCGGCTTTATGAGCATCGGAGCCCTTGCCGCCGCAGTTTCCGTCTTCGATATATTTCTTAGCGTTGTCCCAGGCGCCGCCACCAGCCGTCATCGAAATAGCGACGAACAAGCCAGTCACGATGGTGCCGAGCAACAGACCACCCAGTGCTTTCGGCCCCAGCAGCAGGCCGACAATCAGCGGTACCCCAATCGGCAACAAACTAGGAACCACCATTTCCTTGATCGCCGCCTTCGTCAGCAGATCAACGGCACGGCTGTAGTCCGGTTTGCCAGTGCCTTCCATAATGCCGTCAATTTCCCTGAACTGACGGCGCACTTCCTGGACAACGGAGCCGGCGGCACGGCCAACGGCTTCCATCGCCATGGCACCAAACAGGAACGGTACGAGGCCGCCCAGGAACAATCCAATAATGACGAGATGATCGTTGAGTAGGAAGTCCACCATGATGCCTTCCTGCTCAAGAGCGTTGGTGTAATCGGCGAACAGAACGAGAGCAGCGAGGCCCGCAGAACCGATGGCGTAACCCTTGGTTACCGCCTTGGTCGTGTTGCCCACTGCGTCCAGCCGATCCGTAATCTTGCGAATCTCCGGCGGGAGCTCCGCCATCTCGGCGATTCCACCCGCGTTATCGGTGATAGGGCCAAATGCGTCGAGTGCAACAACAACACCGGTCATCGACAGCATGGCCGTTGCTGCGATTGCAATGTTGTAAAGGCCTGCAAGATTGTCGCCTGCCGGCGCCAAGGCAAACGCGCCCCAGATGCTTAGGCAGACGGCGAGAACTGGCAACGCTGTTGCCTTCATCGAGATACCGAGGCCAGCGATGATATTGGTCGCGTCGCCGGTCAACGAAGCGTTGGCGATCGTCTTGACGGGTTTGAATTCCGTGCCCGTGTAGTACTCAGTGATAACAACCATTGCGGCCGTAAGGCCGAGACCGATCAGTGACGAGTAATAGATGCTCATAGCAGCGCCGCTATCACCCATCATCATGTTCGTGATGAAGTAGAACGCGATGGCCGCGAGAATGCCGGCGACGATCATGCCCTTGTACAGCGCGCCCATTACTTTGCCACCCTCAGAGGTGTGAACGAAAAACGTACCAATAATTGAGGCAACGATCGATACGGCACCCAGCACCAGCGGGTAAACTATGGCTTCGGTGCCATAATTTGCTGCGACGAGTCCACCAAGCAGCATCGTCGCGATGATTGTTACAGCGTAAGTCTCGAACAGGTCCGCGGCCATGCCTGCGCAATCACCGACATTGTCGCCGACGTTATCGGCGATGACACCCGGGTTGCGCGGATCATCCTCCGGAATACCGGCTTCAACTTTGCCGACGAGGTCGGCGCCGACGTCAGCGCCCTTGGTGAAGATACCGCCACCGAGTCGCGCAAAAATCGATATGAGCGAACCGCCGAACGCCAGTCCGACCAGTGCGTGCACGGCATCGTCCGAAGTTGCGCCCATTCTTGTAAGGATGAAAAAGTATCCGGCGACGCCCAGGAGGCCGAGGCCTACCACGAGCATGCCCGTGATTGCGCCGCCACGGAATGCGACGTTCAGAGCCGGGTTAACACCTTTGGATGCGGCTTCGGCTGTTCGGACGTTTGCACGTACGGAAACATACATGCCGATGTAGCCGGCGAGTCCCGAGAACACGGCGCCGATCACGAAACCGATTGCGGTTGACCACCCCAATGGCGAAAAACCAAGAACCAGTGCTACAACAATGCCGACCGTGCCAATCGTCATGTACTGGCGATCCATGTAGGCTTTCGCGCCTTCCTGTATAGCTTTGGAAATTTCCTGCATCCGGTCGCTGCCCGCAGGCTGCTTCAAAATCCACTGTGTCGAAATAACTCCAAACAGTATTGCGAGCGCGCCCGCCGCGATCGAGAGCCACAGGGCCATCTCAGTCGTCATCAGATATTCTCCTGATTGTGTCGCATCGAGATCAAACGATGCCGCCTCACCGACCGATGTTGTCGGCGTTCGGGCTTCGTCTGGTATTAACTCTTTTTGTTGTCTAGCGTGTTGTGAGCAACCCAAAAAAACCTGGTCCCGCCCACAACCGGCGGCGCATCATACCACAAATTTTGTCCCGAGCTTGGGCTTCACTGCGACGTTCTTCAGTGTCGGGTATTTCGGTAACCCGTTGATATATGGAGGATAATCCTCACCGTAAATCAGCGGTTCAAGATATCGACGGCCTGCCGCGGTGATGCCGAAGCCGTCCTTGGTAATGTAGCGTGCCGGCAGCATTTTTTCTTTGTTGGCGATACGGGCGAGTGGTGCGTCAGTGATTTTCCAACGATACGGTGAATCCGAGACACGTTTGATTACTGGCATGACCGCGGTCTTACCGGCAAGCGCGTAACGGACCGCTTCACGCCCAACGGCATAGGCTTGTTCGACGTCGACGGCGGAGGCGATGTGGCGTGCGGAGCGCTGCAAGTAGTCGGCAATCGCATAATGATACTTGAAGCCCAAATTGTCGCGGACGATTTGTGCAACGACTGGGGCGACCCCGCCGAGTTGTGCATGCCCGAACGCGTCACGTGTGCCCGCCTCAGCGAGGAACTTGCCGTTCTTATAACGTGCGCCTTCGCTGACGACAATGACGCAATAATCATATTCATGTACGCAGTCTTTTACTCGCTTCAAAAACGCGCGTTTGTTAAACGGAACCTCCGGAAACAAAATAATGTGCGGTGCGTCTTGCGGTTTGTCACCGGCAAGACCGCCGGCGGCGGCGATCCAGCCAGCGTGCCGTCCCATGACTTCGAGAATGAAAACTTTTGTCGACGTCTTTGCCATCGAAGCAACGTCCATTGCAGCCTCGCGTGTCGAAACAGCGACGTATTTAGCGACTGAACCGAAACCCGGGCAGTTGTCAGTAACCGGCAGATCGTTGTCGACAGTTTTCGGTACACCCAACGCAATCACCGGGTGCCCGAGCTTTTTCGAAATCAGCGACACTTTGTGCGCTGTATCCATCGAATCGTTGCCACCGTTATAAAAGAAGTAGCCGATGTCGTGTTCCTTGAAAACCTGGATCAGGCGTTCGTACTCGGCGCGGTTTTCCTCAATGCCCTTTAGTTTGTAACGTGCAGAACCGAATGCGCCCCCAGGCATGTGCTTCAATGCAGCGATCGTGCGGGCGCTTTCGCGATTTGTGTTGATCATGTCTTCTGTCAGTGCGCCGATAATGCCGTTATTGCCCGCATACACGTTGGCGATCTTGTTCTTGTGTTTCCTCGCCGTTTCGATCACGCCGCAGGCTGTGGCGTTAATGACGGCGGTCACTCCGCCAGACTGGGCATAAAACGCGTTCATTGCAGGCATCGATTATTCCTTGGATGGGTTTCAAGATAGCGGCAAAGCATAGCGGAATCCCGCAAGTCATTCATCGCCTGCCGCTTCTTAGGGCCAGAAGCGTCGATTGACCTTGCGCGCCATTGTCGGTAGCGTACCTCGCCCCGGTATGACTGCGGGCTTGCCGGGTCACAAACGCGACAGAAGAGAGATTTTATCGATGCGAATCGTACTGCTGGGTGCGCCGGGTTCCGGCAAGGGCACACAGGCCATGATCTTGACGGGCCAGAAGAATGTGCCACACATTTCCACCGGCGACATGCTGCGTGAAGCCGTTTCGTCTGGCACACGCTTTGGGCGCAAGGCAAAAGACATTATGGAGGCGGGTGAGCTGGTGTCCGATGAAATCATGCTGGGCATCATTGCCGAGCGCCTGTCGCAAGCCGATGCGGCGGATGGATTCATCCTCGACGGCTTTCCGCGTACTCGACAACAGGCTATCGATCTCGACGAGTTGCTCGACCAGCTCGGTGTGCCACTCGATACGGCGGTGTTGATGGATGTCGACTTCGACATATTGATGAAACGTCTTACAGGTCGACGAACTTGCTCGAAAACCGGCAAACTTCTGAATATCTATTTTTCATCGGAAGAAGAAATTGCCGAGTGTTTAAACGCCGGTGGCGAACTAATTCATCGCGAAGATGACAACGAAGAAACTATCGGTAATCGCTTGAATGTTTACCGCGAGAATACCGAGCCAGTGGTCGAGTTTTACCGCAAGCGAGATCGGCTGACGATGGTTGACGCAGACGGACCGATAGACGTGGTGTACGAGCGTCTGCTAGACGCAATATCTTAGTGGCGGCGCTACAGTAACGACGCCAGTCGGTCGCCGATTAATTCTCGGCGCCAGCCATCGAAAACTCTGGAATTCCTATTGCCACCGAGTATCACGGCAGACAGCTCTTTCTTTGAGGCAATTGTCTCCGCAGCGATGTCGAGGTCTGTCGCGCACTCGGCGACGACTTGCTGCATTTGTTTCAGTAATGATCTCTGCGCTTCATCGGGAGGGGACGGAGGTCGATAATCGCCGTTCTCCTCAGGCTTGGTCGCATTTCCGTTTGCAATCGCGGCCAAGATGCTTTCGCCAGCTCGCTTGATGACCTTCGCCGGCATATCGTCAATACCGGCTAGTTCGTCCAGCGTCGATGGCATTCGATACGCCATGTCCACAAGTACGCTGTCGCGCAATATCCATTGTCGCGGTCGATCACGACGCAGTGCCTCCGACTCACGCCATTCAGCCAGCCGAATCGCTACAGCACGCCGTCGGCCACGAAACTTAGCCGCGCCTTTCAGTCGTGCGATAGCATTGGCAGGGTCGACATCGTACAAGGAAGAATCAAGCAACAAAGCCGCGTCGGCCTCGGCCCAGCCCAGACGCCCTTTTTTGTCCAGCCGTTCGGCCAGAACTTCGTGGGACGGCAGCAGGTACTCGACATCTTCAGCGGCGTACTCGAGGAATTTTTCGGATAATGGGCGTGTTGCCCAGTTGGCGCGTGTATGGGACTTCGGTAATTCTACTTTGAAGAGTTCCGATACCAGGCTGCCATAGCCCATTTGCGGCGGATGCCCGAGCAGTCCCGCGGCGATCTGTGTGTCAAAAATTGCGACTGGCATACGCCCTGCAGTCTGGTAGATAACCTCAATGTCCTGGCGGGCCGAATGCAACACCCAGTTGCAGCCGCATAATGAATCCCAAAACACTGCCATGTCGGCTTCGGTAAGAGGATCGGCGCAGTAAATGACATCTGCTGTTGCGATTTGCACGAGACACAGTTGTGCAAAAAATGTGCGTTCGCGCATGAACTCGGTGTCGACCCCGATCCGCTCAAGATTGTCAAGCTGCGACGCGATCTGGTTGGGCCGATCGACGAATGTGTAGGCAGGCATTCGCAGAGGTTAACATGCGATGATAGCGACATCGCCTCCGCATGGACGACGCGTGCAAAAACTGCTGCAAACACTCTTCGATATCACCTTGCTTCGCCGTGGCCCGGAAGATATTCCCCATTCGTGGCTCGTACTAAATTTCTGCGTCGGACTCTGGCTGTCGGCGTTGCTTGCAACCACTGTCTTGCTCCAGAATTTCGACAAGATCGATGCCGGTATTGCTATTGGCAGCGCTGCAGTGGGCGTTTTTTGCTACTTCGTCGTATTGGCCATTGCCGGATTCGGTGCTCGCCTGATTCAGACCGTATCGGCGCTGATAGGCGCGGGTGCGCTTATTTCGTTTGCGATGCTGGTGATATTGGTGCTGATGACGCCGTTTTTGGGGCGAAACATTGCCACCCTCGGCGCCTTCTTGCTGTTGGTTTGGTCGGTGCCGGTCAAAGGACATATCATTGCGCGCGCGATCAACCGGCACTGGTACGCTGGCATGCTTATCGCATTGACGATTTTTTTGTTGCAGCTGGCGTTTACGGAAGTGATGACGCCGAGGTCCTGAGTAAAGTATGCATATTCACATTCTTGGCATTTGTGGCACGTTTATGGGCGGTGTAGCGGCACTAGCAAGCGCAGCGGGACATCGTGTCACGGGTTGCGATGACAATGTCTATCCTCCGATGAGTACGCAACTCAAGGATCTCGGTATCGACGTACATCAAGGATTCGACGCAGAACAGCTCGACTCGGCGCCGGACTGCGTCGTTGTTGGCAACGTCATGAGCCGGGGGGCGCCGGTCATTGAGGCGATGCTGGATCGCGGGCTGACATACCAGTCGGGCCCACAATGGTTGTCGGATCATGTGCTACGAGGCCGTCACGTATTCGCCGTTGCCGGCACGCATGGAAAAACCACCACCGCAAGCATTCTCGCGTGGATTTTGCAGGATGCCGGCCTCGACGCCGGGTTTTTGATTGGCGGCGTCCCGACCAACTTCGGCGTTTCGGCGCGATTCGGCAAGAGCGAGTTTTTCGTCGTTGAGGCGGACGAATACGACACAGCGTTTTTCGACAAGCGGGCAAAGTTCGTGCACTACCGGCCTGACACCCTAGTTCTGAACAACCTCGAATTCGATCATGCCGACATCTACGAGGATCTCGATGCGATTCTCTGGCAATTCCATCAGCTCATGCGAATAGTGCCAGGCGGTGGCCGCGTTATCGCTAATGTCGAGGATGAAAATATTCGGTTGTTGTTGAACATGGGTTGCTGGACACCTGTCGAGACCTTCGGGCTGGGGGATAAGGCCGACTGGTGGGGCGGCTTTGGCGACGCGGCGGAACGGAAGATCAGCATAAGCGACCCGCAAAACGTAGGCGCATCAACACGTTGGCGCCTCGGCGGCAGACACAATTTGGAAAACGCTGTGGCGGCTATCGCCGCTGCGCGCTCGGCTGGCGTGACGACCCAACAGGCGGTGGATGCCTTGTCGCGGTTTGATGGCGTTAAACGCAGGATGGAACGCACGGCGACGGTATCGGATATCGCGATCTTCGACGACTTTGCTCACCATCCGACTGCCATTCGCCGCACGATTGCCGCGGTACGGCGCCGCTATCCGGGCCATCGTGTCGTCGTCGCGATCGAGCCGCGCTCGAACACGATGAAACTCGGCGCGCACAATGACGAACTTGCCACAGCGTTACAACGGGCGGATCTGGTCTGGATGTTTCGGCCCGAAGGCATGAGCGACGATTTCGAAGAAGCATTGGGGCCTCTCGGCGCTAAACTACGGGTCTTGGGTGATTACGATGCGCTGGTCGCGGACATGTCCACGCGGGTGCTGGCCGGTGATCAGATCATTTTCATGAGCAACGGCGGCTTCGGTGGCGCCCGTCAGACATTGACCGCATTGCTGCAACGAATGCGCAGTTCCTAAACTATACTTAAGGTTTCATTAATCGCAGCGTTGTGTCGTGCGCATTCCTCTCTTTCCTCTGAATACGGTGTTATTTCCTGGCGGTCCTCTACCGCTGCGGATCTTTGAGACCCGCTACATCGACATGATCAGTGAACGCGTGCAGAAAGATGCACCGTTTGGCGTGCTGTTAATCCAGAAAGGTAGTGAAGCCGGCACGGCGTCGACTTATGAGGTGGGCACACTTGCCAAGATTTCCGATTGGTACCAGGGCAGTGACGGTCTGCTCGGCGTCACCGCCATCGGTGGACAGCGGTTTCAGTTGCTATCCGCCGATCGCCAGCCCGACGGGCTCAATGTCGGCGAGGTCGAATTACTGCCAGACGAAGAGCCGCTACCGTTGCCCGATAAATATAAGGGCATGGTGGATATTCTCGCCGGCGTACTCGACGATCTTGGTCGGCTGTATGAATCACTCGAGCGACGTTATGATGATACCGGTTGGGTGACCTATCGTTTCGTCGAGATTCTGCCGCTCGAATTGGAGCAAAAGCAGCAGTGTCTGGAAAATAGCGATCCGGCTGAGAGACTGAGGTTGGTCATTCAGCTTTTGGATAACGTCAAAAGGCCGGGGGCCGCGTCTATAGACTAGCCAGCACCTTGCTAGCGGCTGCCAGGGTCTGTTCGATTTCATCATCGCCGTGCGCGATGGATACAAAGCCGGCTTCGAAGGCTGACGGCGCCAGATATACGTCGGCGTCCAGCATGCCGTGGAAAAACGCTTTGAATCGCTCGATGTTCGCGGCTGCGACCTGGTCGAATCGCCGCACCTGAGGCTCGTCGCTAAATACAAATCCGAACATGCCGCCTGCGTTCGAGACCGCAAGCGGAATATTGACGTCCGATGCCGCGGCCGCGAGCCCATCGACGAGTTGTTGCGTCCGATCACTGAGGCGTGCATAGAAATCGGGGGCATCAATTTTCTCGAGCGTCGCGAGACCGGCGGCCATTGCAACCGGGTTGCCCGACAGTGTGCCCGCCTGATACACCGGCCCATCGGGTGCAATACTCGACATGATATCGGCACGGCCACCGAATGCGGCGGCTGGCATCCCGCCGCCAACAATCTTGCCGAGTGTGGTCAGGTCTGGTCGAATGTCGTATAGCGATTGCGCGCCACCTTTGGCGACGCGGAAGCCGGTCATGACTTCGTCAAAAATCAGAAGGGCGCCGGCTCGCGTACACGCATCGCGAAGCGTCTCGTGGAAGCCTGCCTCCGGCAACACCATATTCATGTTTCCTGCGATCGGTTCAACGATGACGCAGGCAATCTGCTCCCCAAGTGCATCGAATGCGGCACGCACTGCGTCGGTATCGTTAAACGGCAGCGTAATCGTGTGCGCGGCGAGCTCGCTCGGCACTCCTGGCGAGCTTGGTACGCCCAGCGTCAATGCGCCGGAGCCAGCCTTGATCAACAATGAGTCCGAGTGACCGTGATAGCAACCTTCAAACTTGATAATTTTGTCGCGGCCGGTGTGACCGCGTGCCAGACGAATGGCACTCATCGTGGCTTCTGTTCCTGAGCTGACCATTCGGACCCGTTCGATCGACGGCATCAGTTCACGGATTTTTTTGGCAATCTGAGTCTCAAGTACACAAGGTGCGCCGAAGCTGAGTCCGCGTCTTGCGGTTTCGACAACTGCGTTGATTACGTCCGAATCGCTGTGGCCGAGGATCATTGGCCCCCATGATCCGACGTAGTCTATCAATCGCCGTCCGTCCTCGGTTTCGACCCAAGCACCTTTCGCGCTTTTGAAAAAAACTGGCTCCCCGCCGACGCCAGCGAAGGCGCGAACCGGGGAGTTTACGCCGCCAGCGATATGCTCGCGGGCCTCGTCAAAGTGACTCATTAAGTTGCCCTATTCGTATGCCGCGTTTCGCCAGCAATGCGGGCAAGCCGTGCTCCCCAATAAGGTGAAGGGCACCAACGATGATCAAGTAGTCATCATTGTCGTCAAGTAGATCCTCGATCGTACCGACCCAGCGACGATTACGGTCAACGACTATGGATTTGTACAGCTCCGGGTATTGCGCCATGTCCTCAAGCATCGTGTCTTTCATGTAATCGATGTCGCCATTTCGCCACGCTCGAACCATGTCGTCCATAAACGCTTCGATATTTTTACCTTCGGCAAGCGTTTGCATCAGTAGATCGTTTTGCGCGTCGAGCGACAGGCCATCGAGATACGCGAGCTGCTCTTCGACAGTTTCGAGCCCTTCAATGGACTTGCCGTCCTGCGTCGCCTTCATCGTCATATGCATTTCGATGCCATACATCGGGTTAAAGCCGATACGCATCAGCGCGAGTTGCTCGACGGTAATCGCTGCATACCAGGGCTCGGTTTTTGACAGCATGTCAAACGGAATGTCCATTTCTTCCGCGGCCACGACTGCCTGCTGATAGAGTCCGTCGCCCATGAAATCACGCAAAGTTCGATCGTCGTGGATAACGCCGAGCTGATTCGTAGCTACTTGCAGAGCCGCTGGGTCGAGGTCGTCCATGTCGACTTCCATAATCAGCGCTTCAGCGTCGTCATAGGCGGCTTCCATGACGCTTGGCAATGGATGGTCTTGCTGGCGTAACAGGTGCACCGATCCCAAGATATAGATGCGGTTGTTGGTGCCTTCCGCCAGCCACATCGTCACCGGATGCGCATCCGCGAGCGTAAGGCACGGCACCCAGACGAGCAGGATGGCCAAGAGCGATTTACGCATCACGAGTCCAAACGAGTTCATTGTCGAAACTGCCATCGGCATGCAGTGTCAGTCGGCGATAAGCTGGTGGCTGCCCGTCGACGGCGAAGTCATCGCTAAGAGGTTTGAACTGACGACAGGTGGATGGCGTACCGATAATCTGCACGCCATCGTGTGCTTTGTCGTAGGCCTGGTGGACATGGCCGAAGATCGCCAGCCGAACCCGGCCCGACGTTCCAATGCGGGCGAGAAACTCATGGCCGTTGTTCAGGCCGACCGTATCCAGCCACTTGCTGCCCATCGGCACCGGCGGATGATGCAGGCACACCATTACGTGTTTCGCGTCGCTGCTTTCGATCGCCGTATCGAGTCTGTCGAGTTCATCCGCTGAAATGACGCCGCCTGCGCTTTCATTGAGGCAGCTGTCTACGCCGGCAATCAACCAGTTGTCGAATTCGGCGGTACCGCAGTAATAGAACGGCGCCGCGTCCAAGGCACCTGACATTAGCGTCCGATCGTCATGATTGCCGGGAACGCAATGAATGGGGAGCCGAAGCGGGCGGAACAATGCCTTGAAGTTCTCATACGCCTCGGAGCTGTCATCCTGGATCAGGTCACCGGTGACCGAGACGATGTCTGCATTCCAGCCACTGTTCTGGTAATGCGCTAATACACTGACAAGCGATGCGTAAGTGACAGTGCCGCGAAATTCGCCATCAATGTCGGCAAACAGGTGCGGGTCCGTCAGATGAAGGACCCGCACCGATTCTACGGAACTGGTCGCTGGTACTGTCACATCAGTAGCGGTAATGCTCAGGTTTGTACGGACCGTCCTTCGCGACGCCGATGTATTTGGATTGTTCGGCGGACAACTCGGTCAATTTTGCGCCGATGCGATCGAGGTGCAGGCGCGCGACTTTCTCGTCAAGGTGCTTCGGTAGCACGTAGACTTGTTTGTCGTATTGCTCTCCGTTTTGCCAAAGCTCCATTTGCGCCAGGACTTGGTTTGTGAACGAATTCGACATCACAAAGCTCGGGTGGCCGGTGCCACAACCAAGATTCACCAGTCGACCTTCAGCCAGCAGGATAATGCGCTTGCCGTCGCGGAAGATGATGTGATCGACCTGCGGCTTGATGTTTTCCCACTCAAATTGCTTTAGGTAGGCGACGTCGATCTCGTTGTCAAAATGGCCAATGTTGCAGACTATTGTCTGATCCTTCATCCGTTCCAGCTGCGGTCCGGAAACGATGTGGTAGTTACCCGTCGCTGTCACAACGATATCGACCTGGTCGCAGACATCGTCGAAACGAACGACGCGATAGCCTTCCATCGATGCTTGCAGCGCGCAAATCGGATCGATTTCCGTTACCCAGACGGTCGCGCCGAGGCCGCGCAATGACTGCGCCGAACCCTTGCCGACATCGCCATAGCCGCAAACGACGGCGATTTTTCCGGCGATCATCACATCCGTGGCGCGTTTAATGGAATCGACCAGTGACTCGCGGCAGCCGTACAGATTGTCAAATTTCGACTTTGTGACTGAGTCATTAACATTGAATGCCGGACAGGCGAGACTGCCGTCCTTCATCATTTCATACAGTCGTTTGACGCCAGTTGTCGTCTCTTCGGAGACGCCGCGCACGTCTTTCATAATGTCCGCGTGTTTGTCGTGCATGACGAGCGTCAGGTCGCCGCCGTCATCCAGCAGCATATTCGGTGTCCAGCCATCGGGACCTTTAATGGTCTGCTCGACGCACCACCAATATTCGTCCTCAGTTTCTCCTTTCCAGGCAAAGACCGGGATGCCGGCATCGGCCATCGCCGCCGCCGCGTGATCTTGGGTTGAGAAAATATTGCACGATGACCAGCGGATGTCGGCGCCGAGCTGAGCTAGCGTTTCGATCAGAACCGCTGTTTGAATCGTCATGTGCAAGCAGCCGGCAATACGCGCTCCCTGCAAAGGTTGTTGTTTCGCGAACTCTTCGCGCAGCGCCATCAGACCAGGCATTTCGGTCTCGGCAATAGCAATTTCCTTGCGGCCCCAATCGGCAAGCGCGATATCTGCAACTTTGTAGTCGCATGTTTGCAAGGCAACGGGTTCGCTGCTCATCATGTTCTCCTGATAAATAGTTTGCTTAGGCTGCCGCCGCGCCACGTAGCGCGTCGGCCTTGTCTGTCTTTTCCCACGAAAGATCGATGTCTTCGCGGCCGAAGTGGCCGTACGCGGCCGTCGGCCGGAAAATCGGCCGCAGCAGGTCAAGCATCTTTAAGATACCGTACGGGCGCAAGTCGAAGTTTTCCCGGATCAGAGCCGTCAACTGGGCATCCGAAACTTTACCGGTACCAAACGTCCGAACGCTTATCGACGTCGGTTCGGCAACGCCAATCGCGTACGACACCTGGATTTCGCAACGGTCCGCGAGGCCGGCGGCGACGATGTTTTTCGCGACATAGCGGCAAGCATACGCGGCCGAACGATCGACCTTGGACGGGTCCTTGCCCGAAAACGCGCCGCCGCCATGACGAGCCGAGCCGCCATATGTGTCGACGATGATCTTACGGCCAGTAAGGCCGCAGTCGCCCATCGGTCCGCCAATTTCAAATCGGCCAGTTGGATTGATGTGATACTTCGTGTGCTTACTGAGCCACTCCTCAGGCAAGACCGGCTTGATGATCTCTTCCATAACACCTTCACGCAAATCTGACAGGCTAACGTCGGGGTGGTGCTGGGTGGACAAAACGACCGCGTCGATCGCCGTGGGTTTGCTGTCCTGATAGGCAAACGTGACCTGGCTTTTGGCGTCCGGTCGCAACCACGGCAACGTGCCGTTCTTGCGCACATCAGCTTGCTGTCTGACCAGTCGATGCGAAAACGTAATCGGCGCCGGCATTAGCACGTCGGTCTCATTGGTCGCATAACCAAACATCAAACCCTGGTCGCCCGCGCCCTGTTCTTCATCCTTATCACGGTCGACACCCTGAGCGATGTCGGGGGATTGCTTACCGATCGCGTTCAGTACGGCACACGACGCGCCGTCAAAACCCATCGCCGAATCGTTATAGCCGATTTCGAGAACGGTATTGCGCACGATTTCTTCGAAATCGACCCACGCTGAGGTCGTAATTTCGCCGGCAACGACAACCATGCCGGTCTTGACCATCGTCTCGCATGCCACGCGCGCGCTGATATCCTCAGCGAGAATGGCATCGAGGATGGCGTCGGAAATCTGGTCGGAAATCTTATCCGGGTGTCCCTCGGATACCGATTCCGAGGTAAACATGAAAGAGTCACTCATGGGATTTGGTCTTCTAGGTGGAACAACCACATATTGTACCGCAATGTCTGTGGTTTCGACTATCTGCAATCCGGTCGACACAAAACCATACGATCGCACTGTTTTTCTAGCCTGATATCCGCAATCAATGGTGGCTGTCGCTTGCGGCCACCCGAAAAACCTAAGAAAATGCGGCGCTCGCTTCATCGCGGCCGAGCCCGCGCGGTCGCGGCAAGATGTCGCGATTCACCATAACAAGGCCATTAAGGCCCGGATCAGAAAAACCTGATGTCACAACAAGCTACCAGCGCCGGCCAGCCAGCCCGGCGGGATCTCGCGAACGCCATACGGGCACTCAGCATGGACGCAGTACAGGCCGCCAACTCGGGGCATCCCGGTGCGCCGATGGGAATGGCGGATATCGCTGAGGTACTTTGGAACGACTATCTGGCCCACAATCCCGCCAATCCGACCTGGGCTAACCGTGATCGCTTTGTATTATCGAACGGCCACGGCTCCATGTTGCTCTATAGTCTTTTGCATTTAACTGGCTACGACTTGTCGATAGACGAGATCCGCAACTTTCGGCAAATGGGATTTCGCACGGCCGGCCACCCGGAATATGAGCCTGGTATAGGAATTGAGACCACGACGGGACCGTTGGGACAGGGCCTCACAAATGCCGTCGGCATGGCGCTTTCCGAAAAAATGTTGGCGGCTGAATTTAACCGCAACGGCTATCCGATCGTTGATCACAAAACCTGGGTCTTCCTTGGCGATGGCTGCCTAATGGAAGGTATTTCGCATGAGGCCTGTTCGCTCGCTGGCACGTTGAAACTCGGCAAATTGATTGCGTTTTATGACAACAACAATATTTCTATTGATGGCGAAGTCGGTGGTTGGTTCACAGACGACACTGCCAAGCGTTTCGACGCCTATGGATGGCAGGTGCTTGCCGATGTCGACGGTCACGACAGCAAAGCAGTCGCTGCGGCCATCGATCAGGCTGTCTCGGAAACAAGCAAGCCGACGTTGATCTGCTGCAAGACCGTAATCGGTTTCGGCGCACCGAACAAACAAGGCACTGCGTCGACGCACGGTGCACCGTTGGGAGACGACGAAGTCGCTGCTGCGCGCAAGCAGCTCGGCTGGGATGCTGCGCCATTCGAGGTCCCGGCGGACATCGCAGCGGCCTGGGACAGCCGCGCGCGCGGTGCCGCCGAGGAAGAAGGCTGGAATCGATTGTTTGCCGCCTATGCTGCCGACAACCCAGATCTCGCGAGCGAATTCGCGCGGCGCACGGCTGGTCTTTTACCGGACAATTGGCAGCAACATGCTGACAGCGCAATCGCGGCGATAGATGCGGCTGGCGAGACGATGGCAACGCGCAAGGCGTCGCTAGTCGCATTAAACGCGTTCGCACCGGTGTTACCGGAACTGGCGGGCGGTTCGGCGGACCTGACCGGCTCCAACTTAACCAAGCACAATGGCTCCAAAGTTATTTCCGGCGATGATGCATCCGGCAACTACATATATTTCGGCGTACGGGAATTTGGCATGACCGCAATTTGCAACGGCATGTCGCTGCACGGCGGCATCATTCCATACGCAGGCACATTTTTGACATTCTCGGATTACGCGCGCAATGCGCTGCGCATGGCTGCACTGATGAAGGCGCAGAACATTCTTGTCTATACGCATGATTCGATTGGACTCGGTGAAGATGGCCCAACGCATCAGCCGGTCGAGCACATGGCGTCTTTACGCGTGATACCGAACATGCGCGTCTGGCGTCCGTGTGACACCGTAGAAACCGCGGTAGCGTGGCGCGACGCCATCGAAAGGCGCGATGGGCCGACGAGCCTAGTGTTGACGCGCCAGGGTGTACCCCACCAAGAACGTGATGGTGAGCAGATCGCGGCAATTGCGCGCGGCGGCTACGTATTAAAGGATAGTGACGGCGCTCCCGACATTATTCTGATTGCAACTGGTTCGGAGATTGGTATCGCGATGGACGCTGCATCAGTGCTGGGAGCGGATGGCATCCAGGTGCGCGTTGTTTCAATGCCTTGCACGAACGTATTTGATGCTCAGGAAGATGCGTATCGTGAATCTGTGTTGCCCGCGAACGTCCGCGCGCGCGTTGCCATTGAGGCGGGTGTAACCGATTGCTGGTGGCGCTACGTCGGCCCGCAAGGCGGCGTCATCGGTATCGATTGCTTCGGCGAATCCGCACCAGCTAGCGAATTATTCAGTCACTTCGGCTTCACGACGGCAAACGTCGTCAAGGTCGCAAAAGGCGTGCTTGCTTAAATGAACACAACACATTGGTCAGAAACTTCCTGGCCAACCAAGTTTCTTTAGGAGATAACAATGACGATCAAAGTAGGTATCAACGGTTATGGCCGTATCGGGCGCAACATGCTACGCGCCTTGTACGAAGGCGATAAAGGTTCGGAAATCGAAATTGTCGCGGTCAACGATCTCGGCGATTCCTACACCAACGCGTTGCTGACCCGGCGCGATACCGCGCACGGCCGATTTCCTGGAAAGGTCGATGTCGATGGAGACTATATGATCGTCAATGGCGATCGCATCCGCGTGTTGGCCGAACGCGATCCGGCGAAATTACCATGGAAAGAACTTGGCGTTGACATGGTGTTCGAGTCGACCGGATTCTTTCGTACTCGCGACAGCGCCGGAAAACACCTCGAAGCTGGCGCGAAGAAGGTTATTATTTCGGCGCCGGGCGGTCCCGATATCGATGCAACAATCGTATACGGTGTCAATCATGACACGCTGAAGTCCAGCGACACGATAATTTCGAACGCGTCGTGCACGACCAACTGCCTGGCACCTCTCGTTAAGCCGCTGCATGAAAAAATTGGCGTCAAGCACGGCATCATGACGACGATTCACGCGTATACGAATGACCAAGTGTTGACTGATGTGTTTCACAAAGATCTACGCCGTGCTCGTTCGGCCACAATGTCGCAAATTCCGACAAAGACCGGCGCTGCCGCCGCAGTCGGTCTCGTCTTGCCGGAACTGAATGGCAAGCTCGATGGATTTTCGATGCGCGTTCCGACGATCAATGTGTCAGCAGTTGACCTGACGTTCACAGCAGCGCGCGATACGAGCGTTGATGAAGTCAATGACGTAATTCGCGATGCTAGCGAGGGCAGTTTGAAGGGCATACTGGCGTACAACGACGAACCACTGGTATCGATCGATTTTAATCACGATCCGGCATCGTCAACCTACGACGCGTCGCTGACCAAGGTTATGGAAGGCAGCCTCGTTAAAGTCATTGCCTGGTATGATAATGAGTGGGGTTTCTCAAACCGT
>Ga0224508_10001135_pt1 | contig 24276 bp, 21 predicted proteins | sample SF_Jan12_sed_USG_4_FD_170157 | JGI IMG/M metagenome (GOLD analysis project Ga0224508, IMG submission 170157) | Sediment microbial communities from San Francisco Bay, California, United States - SF_Jan12_sed_USGS_21 | ecosystem: Environmental > Aquatic > Marine > Sediment | place: USA... | reverse complement strand
CGATTTTTACGAGATTCACGAGGCCTTCGCGGCTCAGACGCTGGCGACTCTGAAGGCCTGGGAATCCGAATCCTTTTGTTCGACGCGACTGGGGAGGAGCGTTCCCTTAGGTGCAATCGATCGACAGAAACTGAACGTGAAAGGCGGGAGCGTGGCCATCGGGCATCCGTTCGCAGCGACGGGCTCACGCATTCTCGGCTCGCTGGCAAAACTCCTTCATCAGAGGGGTTCGGGCCGGGGCCTGGCCTCGGTTTGCACCGCCGGGGGCATGGGCGTCACCGCCATCCTCGAAGCCGGCTGATTCTTAATCTTAGGGGTAATAGATGGAAGGTTTCATGGCGTTGCTGACGACGCTCAACCTCGTTATCTGGCACGACAGCGTCCTGATCATTCTGCTCGGCACCGGGGTGATCTTCACGATCTGGAGCGGGTTCTCTCAATACCGGGCCCTGACCCACGGCGTCCTGGTTCTGCGCGGAAGCTATGACGATCCTGATGATCCGGGAGCCATCAATCACTTCCAGGCGCTGTCTGCCGCACTCTCGGCTACGGTCGGCCTGGGCAACATTGGAGGTGTAGCGCTCGCGATTGCGTTGGGCGGTCCGGGCGCCATCTTCTGGATGTGGATAGTTGGCGTTTTCGGTATGGCGATCAAGCTGACAGAGGTCAGCCTGTCCATGCTCTATCGAAACACGGACGATCCGGACAATCCGCACGGAGGCCCCATGTGGGTCGTGAGCAAGGGGCTCGCTCGGATGGATAGCAGGCTTGCCCCCCTGGGTGGATTCATCGGCGGGCTGTTTTGCACCACGCTCCTGGTGTCCACGGTCACCGGCGGCAATATGTTCCAGGCCTGGAACGTCGGCGAGATCACCGAGGAGTATTTTGGGATTCCCAGCATCGTCACGGGCATCGTGCTGGCCCTATTGGTCGGGATGGTGATCATCGGTGGCATCAAGCGCATCGGGGCCGTCGCGGGACGGCTGGTGCCGATCATGGTGACCCTCTACCTCCTCGCCGGAACTTACGTCCTGATCACGAATGCGGGCGACATCCCGGCCATGTTTGCCCTGATCGTAAGATCGGCATTTATTCCACAGGAAATGAGCGGCGCCTTCATCGGCGGCACCGCCGGCTATGCCTTCCTGTTCGGAATGAAGCGGGCATTGTTCTCCAACGAGGCGGGACAGGGTTCTTCGCCGATCGCGCACTCGGCCGCGAAAACCGACGAACCGGTGCGTGAAGCCCTGGTCGCCGGTCTGGAACCGTTCATCGATACGATCGTCGTGTGCACGTTCACAGCACTCGTGATTCTCTCCACGGGAATATGGAACCGTGCGCCGGAGGCTCAGTTCAGCGTCGCCCCCAGCGTAGTTCCTGTGGACGCCGCCCTGTGGAGCCTGGAAACCCTGCCCGCACCGCAACGAACCGGCGACGAGTGGAGTGAGGGCGACGTCGTTTTCATGATCGTGACGGGCGATCCGAATCCGCAATCCGCCAATGAAGCTCATCGACTGGAGGGACGTATCACCCAGCAGAATGGTGGTTTGGTGATCGAGTGGGACAACCTGGCGAGCAGCGCCCGGCCCCGGGTCGAGGACACCGGTGTGTACGCGACCTACGTGGGAGCGACGCTGACGGCGAAGGCGTTCGACTCGGTGACTCCCGGCCTGGGAAAGTGGCTCGTGACACTCGCGGTGTGGTTGTTCGCGGTCTCTACGATGATCTCCTGGAGCTACTACGGCGAGCAGGGCATCGTGTACCTTTTCGGAGAGCGGATGGTGCTCGCGTACAAGTTCATCTATTGCGCGCTGATCATCGTTGCGACCTGGGGCTTCATCGAGTCAGCCGCCGACCTGGACAACCTCACAGGTGTCGGGACCGGGGTAATGTTATGGGCGAACGTCCCCATCATGTGGGTGTTCGGGCGCCAGGCAATGCGCGCCTATCACGACTACGTGAATCGACTGAAGGCCGGGAAGTTGGGACCGGACCATCCAGCGCCGTCGCTGGAGGATCTCATCAGCGGCCGCGATGTGCGCTGACTGAGCGGATGCGGCGCCGGGACACCGTTGCAATCCAGGCGGGGCAGGGGCCGACGGCGTGATAGGCAGCTTCCTGGAGTTCGCGCTCACCGCTCGACCCGTGGGGGAGGCCTTTCAGTTCTGCCGCGCGATCGGCTTTCAGCCCGTGACCGTGGGAGACATCCTGGATCATCCCTACGCAGTCGTTTCGGACGGCGACATCTGTATCGGCTTGCACGAGTGGGACCTCGAGGGCCCGTTGCTGACTTTCATCAGGCCCGATCTCAAGGATTACCTCCGGGCGCTGCGGCGACGGCGCATTGAGCTCGAGTTTTCCCGCCTGGCGCCGGACGAGTTCAATGAGCTGGGGTTTCGCGACCCCAACGGTCAGCTGGTGACCCTGCTCGAAGCCCGCACCTTCTCGCCGTCCTCCCGGTCGAGTCACGAGCGTTCGGTCTGCGGCCGGTTTCTCGAGTTCAGCCTCGCGACGGACTCCACGGCCAGATCCCGGGACTTCTGGGGCGCACTGGGACTCGAGGCGCTCGACGAAGGCGAGAAGCCGCATCCCTGGATCCGGTTACAGGGACGGGGACTCACCGTCGGGTTCCACGAGACCCCTGCGTTCGTATCCGGCCTGACCTTCGAGGCGGACGGTCTGGCAGCTCGGATGGATTACATGAAGGCGAAGGGCCTGGAGGTGAGAGGTGGCTCCCCGCTGCGATCCTCACGAGCCCAGTCGGCGACGCTGCTTGCGCCCGGGGGGAGCACGATCTTTCTCGTCGAGACCGGCTCGTCGGACGCCTAACCACATAAGCCCCTTACTGGGTGCGACCGGCCGGTTGCGCCGCTAGGAGCCAGCGTGCAGCAGGCGCATGAGGCAGTGCCCAACCTCGCCCAGGTAGCCGGCACCGAACAGATTGAAGTGATTCAGCAGATGGTAGAGATTGTAAAGGTCGACACGCGCCTCCCAGCCGGCCGCTAACGGCCACTCGGCCTGGTAAGCCGAGTAAAAAGCATCCCCGAAGCCGCCGAAGAGCCGAGTCATGGCCAGGTCGGCCTCTCGATCGCCATAGTAGACAGCGGGGTCATAGATGTACGGTTTCCCGGAAGCATCGCTGCCCCAGTTGCCGGACCATAAGTCGCCATGGAGCAGTGAGGCGGCGGGCTCGTCATCCTTGAAGAAGCGCTCGATTCGCTCCAGCACACGATACCCGTGGTCCAGCTGTTGTTGCGGGAGACCCCGATCGGCTGCCAACTCGAGCTGAAACCCAAGACGCTCGAGCCGAAGGAAGTCGACCCAGCTCGAAGTGGGCGTGTTGCGCTGCGGCGTCGCCCCAATGGTGTTGTCGCGGTGCCAGCCGAACTGCCCGGCCGTGACCCGATGCTGTCGTGCCAGCGCCGCACCGAGCAGGCGCTCGGCGGCTGTCGTCCTGCTCGAGAGCTCCAACCAGCGCAGCGCCAGATAAGCGGTCCCGCCGGCGCATCCGACATCGACCGTTTCCGGCACGGCGACGGCCTTCGCCGAGCGAAGTGTCTCCAGCCCATCCGCCTCCGCTTCAAATGCCTGCAGGGCCTGCGCCGCGTTGAGCTTAACGAACAGCGGCTCTGTATCGGTCGGCAGATAAAACGCTCGATTGATACTGCCACCGCCGATCACCCTTGCCTGGTCGCTGACGATGCGTATCCCGGCGCGCCGCTCCAGCTCGCCAGTAATCTGCTCGAGACCCAAGGTGAATTAATCGTCTGATTTGTGGCGGGCCAGATGAACCCGTAGCCGCTCGTGCAGGGGCGAGGTGCGGGGAAAGTGCGTCAGCAGGTATTCCATTTGGTCCGCAAGCACCCGACGCGCCTTGAGGTAGATGTACTCGGCGTACGTCGGCGTAAACGGAACGGCGACGAGTTGGACCCCGGCCTGCTCCGGCGTGCGGCCACCTTTGTGGTTATTGCAGCGCCGACAAGCGGTGACCACGTTCGTCCATACATCACGTCCCCCCTGGCTGATGGGTGTGATGTGATCGCGGGTCAGATCGGAGGTGCGAAACTGTTGAGCGCAGTAGAGGCACACGTTCGCGTCTCGCTTGAACAGCGTCCGGTTATTCAAGGGTGGGGTGTATCGGTCACGGTTCCGCTCCACCGCGACGGTATCGCCGCGCGTCGCGATGATCGAGCTGACTTCGATCACGCTGCGTAGACCCGTCCTTGCGTTACAGCCGCCGCGAATCCTATAGATGGGCGAACCGCAGACATAGGCAACCTGCTCGGTATGATACAACCGCACAGCGTCACGGTAGTCGATCCACTCCAGAGGCATGCCCGCGACGTCGGTTCGCAGTACCTCCTGGGTTACGGCGTAATGCTCCATATCGCTCGCCGAACTTGTCCTGCGCGCAACAAGTTTCACCGACGCCGCGTCAAACTTCAATGGTTAATGAGGCAGAAATCTAACTGCCTCACAGTTTGCGGGGTTGGCCAGGTTCAGCGTTGGCGCGCTAGCAGACGGGTCAATCCCGACCGGCGAGCTTCGCCGCCCGACGTCTCACTGCAACTCGCTGAGATCGACTCCGCGCGCCTCGAATGCAGCTGTCGCCAATCGCCCGGCATTCACCGCCGCCGGCCAGCCAGCGTAGAAGGTCACGTGGAGAATCACCTCTGAGATCTCCTGCGGCGTCACGCCGTTCTCGTCGAGCGCCCGATCGATGTGCGTTCTGAGCTCGTTGGTCGCGTACAGCGCCTGGTTGACCGCGACCGTGATGAGGCTCCGGTCACGCTTGGACAGCAGAGGCCGCTCCCAGATGTCACCGTACAGGAGGCTGTTGCGCAATTCCCCGAGCCTCGGCACTGCCGCATATGCATCGCTCAACGAGCCCGGCGTAGACGCCTCCGTCACAGAGGGCGCGCGTGGCAACTCGCCCAGCGACAGGCCCCGCGCCTCCAACGCCTCGCTTGCCGTCAGCGACGCCTGAACACCGGTCGGCCAGCCCGCATAGAAGGTCACATGCAGAATGATCTCGGAGACTTCCTCGGGCGTCAGTCCATTGTCGAGGCCGCGCGGGATATGGATCGCGAGCTCCTCCCGCGTGAGCGCCTGGAGAACCGCGATCGTAATCAGGCTGCGGTCGCGCTTCGACAACTCGGGTCGCTCCCAGATCTCACCGTAGACCAGCGAGTCACGGAGCTCGCCAAGATAAGGGGAGCCCGCATAAAGGTCGGGAGACGGCAGCGCCGGCACATCGGCTTCCTCTGCCACCGTCGGTGACGGCGAGTCGGAGCCACACCCGGCCGCCAACACGGCGAACGGGAGGACGGTAAGCCATGGCACCCTGTTCTTCATTTTCTGTAACCTGCTAGAGCTCCTTGAGGACGGCATCCAGGCTTTCCCTGGCATCGCCGAACAGCATCCGCGTATTCTCCTTGAAGAACAGCGGATTCTGCACACCCGCATAGCCGGTGGCCATGCTGCGCTTGAGGACGATGGTCGTTTTTCCCTTCCAGACCTCCAGAACAGGCATGCCGGCGATCGGGCTGTCGGGTTCCTCCTGGGCGGAGGGGTTCACGATGTCGTTGGCGCCAATGATGATGGACACATCGATGTTCGGGAAGTCATCGTTTATTTCATCCATCTCGAAAACGATGTCGTAGGGGACCCTGGCTTCGGCGAGCAGGACATTCATGTGTCCGGGCATCCGCCCTGCCACGGGATGGATGCCGAAACGCACATCGATACCTTTGTCCCGAAGGACCCTGGTTATCTCGCAAACAATGTGCTGAGCCTGGGCCACGGCCATGCCATAACCCGGAACGATCATGATCTTTTTCGAGCCGGAGAGGAGGTTTGCAGTTTCGGCCGCGTCCACGGCGATGACCTCTCCCTGCTCAGCGCCTTCCACGGCCGCCGAGCTGCCAGCGGTCCCAAAACCCCCGGCGATCACTGCGATGAACTTCCGGTTCATCGCCCGGCACATGATGTAGCTCAGGATCGCGCCGCTCGAGCCCACCAGGGCCCCGGTCACGATCAACAGGTCGTTACTGAGCATGAACCCGGTGGCTGAGGCCGCCCATCCAGAGTAACTGTTGAGCATGGACACGACGACGGGCATGTCGGCGCCACCGATGGCCATGACCATGTGAACGCCGAACAGGAGCGCGACGCCGGTCATGATGAGCAGCGGCGTCAGGCCCTCCCCTGCGGCCGATTCATTCACGAACTGCCAGGCGACGTAGATAGTGATGACAAGCAGACCCAGATTGAACCAGTGGCGGCCCGGCAGGGTTAAGGGCTTGCCGCTGATCTTGCCACTCAACTTCCCGAAAGCGATGACCGAGCCCGAGAAGGTCACCGCGCCGATCAATATGCCCAGATAGGTCTCGATATCGTGGATCGTCAGCTCCACACCGGTGAACACCACCGCTGGATCCATGAAGTTGGCGAAACCCACGAGGACGGCCGCCAGCCCGACCAGGCTGTGGAGGATAGCGACCAGCTCCGGCATCTGGGTCATCTGGACACGCCGCGCCAGGATCAGACCGATGGCGCCCCCGATGACCAGGCCGCCCAGCAGAAGCGGGAGGTGCGCGGTGACGACGCCGAGCACCGTGGCCAGGAGCGCGATGCTCATGCCGGTGATGCCGTAGAGGTTCCCTCGCCGGGCCGTCTCCGGGTGGCTCAGTCCGCCCAGCGCGAGAATGAAAAGAATCGTGGCGCCGATGTAGGAGACTGTAACGAGTCCTGACATGACAGCCCCTATTTCCTGAACATCTCGAGCATCCGGCGCGTTACCGCAAAGCCGCCGGCTATGTTGATGCTCGTGATGAGTACGGTGATTCCGGCTATCCACATGATCGTGCTCTCGGGAGAGCTGATCTGCATGAGAGCCCCGATGATGATGATGCTCGAGATGGCGTTGGTCACGCTCATCAACGGCGTATGCAGCGCGGGGGTCACGTTCCAGATCACCATGTAGCCGACGAAACAGGCGAGCACGAAGACGGTGAAATGCGCCATGAACGACGGCGGCGCGACCGAGCCGAGCCCCAGGAGCGCCAGTGCCCCCACCCCGAAAGCCAGGAGCGGCCCCAACACCGATGGCTTGGTTTCGACCGCGGGCGCAGGAGCCTTGAGGGCGGGAGCCGGTGGTGCTTTTGCGGGTGCCGCCGAGAGCTTTGGAGCGGGCGGCGGCCAGGTGATCTCGTTGTCCTTCACCACGGTTGCCCCGCGGATGACTTCGTCCTCCATGTCGACGACCAGGCGACCGTCTTTCTCCGGACACATATCGGTCAAGAGGTGGCGCAGGTTGGTGCCATAGAGCTGGCTCGACTGCGCAGCCAGACGACTGGGCAGATCGGTGTAGCCGATGATGGTGACGCCCTCTTTTTCCACTACCTTGTCCGGTTCCGTGAGCTCGCAGTTGCCACCCTGCTCCGCCGCCAGATCGACGATGACGCTGCCGGCTCTCATGGATTCCACCATCTGGGAGGTAATCAGCTCGGGGGCGGGCTTGCCCGGAATCAGCGCCGTCGTAATGATGATGTCCACGTCCTCGGCCTGCTGCGCGAACAGCGCCATCTCCGCCTTGATGAACTCCTCGCTCATGACCTTGGCGTAACCGCCCTCGCCCGAGCCCTCCTCCTCGAACTCGAGCAGCAGGAACTCGCCATCCATGCTTTCGACCTGCTCCTTCACCTCCGGACGCGTATCGAACGCCCGAACGATCGCGCCCATGCCCCTGGCGGCGCCGATCGCCGAGAGACCGGCGACGCCCGCTCCGATGACCAGGACTTTCGCCGGTGGAATTTTTCCGGCGGCGGTGATCTGGCCGGTGAAGAAGCGACCGAAATGTTGGGCCGCCTCGATCACTGCCCGATAACCCGCGATGTTGGCCATGGAGCTCAGTGCATCCATCTTCTGTGCCCGGGAGATCCGCGGGATGCTGTCCATCGCGAGGGTCGTCACCCCTTTGGCGGCCAGCTGCTCGAGCAGGTCCGGGTTCTGCGCTGGCCACAGGAAGGAGACCAGGACTTGGCCCGAACGCAGCAACTCAGTCTCGTCACCTTCTGGCGCCCTCACCTTGACGATGATGTCGCTGTCGCTCCACAGCGACTGTCTGTCCGGGACGACCTCGGCGCCCGCCTCGCGAAAGGCCGAATCATCGAAACTCGCCCCGGCGCCCGCGCCCGACTCCACCGCAACGGAGAACCCGAGTTTCTGCATCTCCGCGGCCACTTCGGGGGTCGCCGCAACACGTTTCTCACCGTCCCGAGTTTCCCTGGGTATCCCGATTCTCATAAGAGTTCTCCAGCCGGCCCCCATTGTCGCCGGCATCCGTCAACGAACTTTCTTGCGCACCGCATTATTGAAACGCCCGTTCCGCGAGCGCTTTTTTATCGTGCCATGATGAGCTCAGGCGTGGATTGTAAACAAATAGGCGCCGCGCCGGGTGAGGATTTTCACCGTAACGTCGACCGACGGCGTGACCGTGCTTTGCAGGATACGGGCGGCGGAGGTTCCACCTGGATTACCGAGACATGCCCCCGTTGGCGCCCCTCGGACGATCGGTCGCCCGGTCGGAGGATCGCAGGCGCGTGTCTCGCAGCGAGCGCAGCTGATCCGGCGTCAGCGTCCGAAACTGCCGTTGCAGCTCCCGGCGCCGATCCGGGGGCAGACGCTGGAAACGCCGATAGGAATCCTGTATCCGAACGCGATCCGCGGGGGCCAGGTTCCGATACACCTGATACCGATCACGGATCCTCGCCCGCTGGTCCGCATCCAGGGACTGCCAGCGCTCAAAACGCGAGCGAGACTGCTCCCGCTGCCGGGCGCCCATGTCCAACCAGCGCTCTGCACCGGTGGCGATCTGCTCCTGTCGAGCCGGGCTGAGCTCCCCCCAGGTCTCCTCGTGCTGCTGAAGAAGCTCTCGTTGCTGCGCGGACAAATCCTGCCACTGGATGCCCCCACCCATGCCCTGGGCCATTCCCTGGGCCAGGCTGAGTTCCGCCACGCAAAGTCCCGTTACGAGCAATGCGACGAGCCTAAGTTTCCTTCTCATCGTCCTCATCGTCCTTCCTCTCTTTTGGCGGCGTCTGGGCGGTCTCCTCCTCATCGCCCTTCCATTCAGACACCGCTAACCATTCCTCATCATTTTCCTGCCAGCTGCCGAGATAAGCCAGAAAATCGAGCCCCGGGGTCTCCTCGGCGGCCCGTGCGCTGGTCGCCAGGAAACCCGCTATCGCGGCCAGCCGCAGCAACCCGCGCGCGACCCGAACGAGCCCGCGCTTAGCCAACGCCGCCCTCCGCGCTGTCGGCCGGCGCGATCTCGGCCTGCTCGTCGAGCCAGGCGTAGAATTCGAGCTCTTGAATCATGTCCAGTTCTTCCTCTCCCAGAAGAATCTCGAGGTCACTCAGGGCCGCGACGTCGAACGTCTGAGCCTCGGGTGCGACGGGCGGTTGCCCCTGCCACAGTAACATCACGGCGAGAACCCCCGCCGCAACGGCGCCCGCCGGTATCCACCACGCCCGCCAGCCGGGCGCCGACCTCCCCGGAAGCTCCTCCAAGGCCCGGTAGCGGGCTCGAGTCAGCTTCGAGCGCGTCTGCGCGTCCAACGCCGAAACGCTCTCATCGAAGATTAGCTTCGTCCGCTCTTCGAGTGCCCGGTCCTCGCTCACATTATCCGTGTTCATCAGAAATGCTCTCCAAGCAGCTCCCGCAACCGGTGCACGGCGCGAGAATAATGTGTCTTTACGCTTCCCTCCGAGCATCCCATCGCGGTCGCGGTCTCCGCCACACTCAGGCCCTCGAAGTTTCTCAGCATGAACGCCTCTCTCTGCCGCCCGGGAAGATTCCCAAGCGCTTCTTCCAGGGCATCCATGGCCTCGCCGCGCGCCACCGTCTCTGCCGGGTTCCCGGCAGAGGGCCCGGGGGCCTGGGCGACGGGATCATAGCCTTCACCACCCTCCTGCCCCCCGAAGAAGCTCATGACCCGGCCTCTGACGACCCCGCGCCGCTGCCAGTCACGAATTCGATTCTTCAGGATCCGGTAGAACAAAGGGCGCCACTCTTCCTCAGGCCGCGCAGCGTACTTGCGCACCAGGCTGATCATCGCATCCTGGACGATGTCCAAGGCCTCGTCAGCGTCTCTTATGCTCGCCAGCGTAATCCGGTATGCCCGTGTTTCCACCTCGCGGAGAAAGGCATCCATTTCAATCCCCGACTCCAGCGTACCTTCCTCCCTCGGCAGGCATGTCGGCTGCATCAGTGCGGCCAGCGTCATCAGTTACGCTCCCGGCAGCAGCCCACGTGAATTCTATGGTAAATCTTCATACCCTCTCGACGCATCCCATCCTCGTCGCCCAAGATAACGCTCACAGGGGCACTTGGTTGACACCGATTCGTCGTATAACTCTCTGACTGGCAAAGAAAAGTTATTCACATAATGCGCGCGGACCCCGCCGAGATCTTCAACCCGTCCGCACGAGCGCCCGAGGCGGTCCTAACGTGTTGATCGGGCTTGCTTTTACCAACGGTTCGGGCTGCGGGTCGATGGCTCAGGGGCCAGGGACCGGGCGCCGGCAATGACGGGGATGCCCGGACTCGTGCGGGTTGCGGTCCCCGTCCCGCTCGCTGATGCCTTCGACTACCGCTGGGCGGGATCGACGCCGCCGCCGTCTCGAGGCTGCCGGGTGCGCGTCCCACTGGGCAGAGGGCAGCGAATCGGCGTGGTGGTGGGCCACCCCGCCGAGACGGATCTGGACTCGAGCAAGATCAAGCACGTCCTCGAGGTTCTGGACGAAGAGCCCGTCCTCAGCACGGAGCTTCTGGAGTTGCTCCAGTGGAGCGCGGACTACTACCACCATCCCATCGGCGAGGTCTTGAGTCAGGCGCTGCCGGTCCTCCTGCGCCGGGGGAGGAGTCCGCTGAGAGAGCCAGAGCAGGCCTGGGAGCTGACCGACGCGGGTCGAGCTCAGGATATCGAGCGCCTCACGGGCCGTGGCAAGCGGCAGGCCGAGGTCCTCGAGCTCCTCCAGCGCAGCGCGTGCGCCACCGCTCGAGAGCTCCGCGAGGCGGGCTTCAGAGCCGAGGTCCTCAAGCGCCTGGCGGCAAGGGGCTGGATCCGATCGATCCCATCGGTCCGCTCCCCGGCAGCCGTCGTGGAGCGAACCGACGCCCTGCCCACCCTGACCGAGGAGCAGCAACGCTGTCTCACGACCATCGCCGACGCGGGGACGGGTTACCAGGCCTTCCTGCTCCAGGGGGTGACAGGGAGTGGCAAAACGGAGGTGTACATGCGACTGATCTCCGAGCAGCTTCAGGCCGGCCGCCAGACCCTGTTGCTGGTGCCCGAGATCGGCCTCACGCCCCAGCTCGTGAAGCGGCTGGAGCGGCGCTTCGGGCAGGGTCTCGCGGTGATGCACTCCGGGCTAGCCGCGGGTGAGCGGCTCGACGCCTGGCAGAATACGCGCACGGGCGTGGCTAAGCTCATCGTCGGCACCCGCTCCGCCATATTCGCGCCGCTGGTGAACGCGGGCCTGATCATCGTCGACGAAGAGCACGACGTCTCCTATAAGCAGCAAGACGGCTTCAAATACTCGGCTAGAGATCTCGCCGTTCTCAGGGCGCAGCGCCTGAATGTCCCCGTGGTCCTGGCCTCGGCAACGCCTTCACTGGAAAGCATCCACAACGCCAGGCGAGGCCGGTACCACACCCTGAGGATGGAGCATCGAATCGGATCGGCGGGTGACCCGGAGATTCGGATCATCGACATGAACCGTCATGCGAGCCGCCACGATCTCTCGACACCGCTGATAAGTGCCATCGAGCGACACTTGTCGAAGGAGCACCAGGTGCTCCTGTTCCTCAACCGGCGTGGATTCGCGCCGGTTCTGTTGTGCACGGAGTGCGGGACCGTGGAGGAATGCGATCGCTGCGACGCACGGCTGACCCTGCATCCCACGAGCGGCCACCTTCGATGTCATCATTGCGGACGGACGCGCCCCCTCGCCTGGGCCTGCCAGGCCTGTGGATCCGAGCGGATCGCCGTGGGCGCCGGGACTCAGAGAGTCACCGACGAGCTCCGCGCATTGTTCCCGGAGGCGCGGGTCTCTCGGCTCGATCGAGACGCGGCTTCCCGGCGGGGAAGCCTCGAAGCCGTACTCGCGGAAGTGGAGCACGGCGATACTCAAATTCTGGTGGGCACACAGATGTTGACGAAAGGGCACGATTTCCCACGCGTGACGCTGGTGGGTGTCTTGAGCGCCGACCAGGGCCTCTTCGGGACGGACTTTCGCAGCAGCGAGCGCTTAGCCCAGATCCTGCTGCAGGTTTCTGGCCGGGCGGGCAGGCGCGATCAGCCGGGTGAAGTCTTGATTCAGAGCCACTACCCGGAGCATCCCCTGCTGGCTCGCCTGGCGGCAAAAAACTACGACGCCTTTGCCGAGCTTGCGCTGGCAGAGCGAGAGGCGGCGGGCTGGCCTCCTTTCTCCCACCTGATCGTCTGGCGGGCCGAGGCCGGGCAGCGAGAGCCGGCGTACGCATTCCTGGCGCGGGTTGCCACGGCCGCGCGACGCGCTGCCGCGGATGTGAGAATCCTGGGGCCCGCGCCGGCGGGCATGGAGCGGCGCGGCGGCCGATATCGAGCGCAACTGCTCTTTCAGAGTGCTCGTAGATCGCCGCTTCATGATCTGATGCGCCAACTGCTGCCGCTGGTGCGGGCCTGGCCTGAAGCGAGGCGGGTGCGGTGGTCCATTGATGTAGACCCGAGCGAGTCATAGCTTCAGGTATCATTCCCGCATCGCGAACACGTGACCCATCCCTTTGCGCGCTCAAATCAATCACCTGCTTCAAGAGGCTATGGCAGACTTCGCCACCGGACGTGGGCTTTCGAATGCCCATGACCTGGACCTGCAGTTGGAGCGCACCCGCGACCCACAGCACGGAGACTTCACGAGCAACATCGCGCTCAGGCTCGCCAGGGAGCTCGGCGAACCCCCGCGCGCGCTCGCTGCCGAGCTCTCGGCATCGATCCCCGAGTCTGCCCTGATCTCCGAGGTGCAGGTTGCGGGTCCAGGTTTCATCAACCTCACGCTCGCCGCCAGCGCCTATCAACGAGAGCTCGCCGAGATCATCGAGGCGGGTGCCAGCTACGGTTGCTCGGACCTGGGTAAAGGTCAGCGCGTCGTGGTGGAGTATGTGTCAGCGAACCCGACCGGCCCGCTTCATGTCGGGCACGGACGCCATGCGGCTTACGGCGCATCCCTGGCTAACCTGCTTCGGGCGACGGGACACGACGTGCACGAGGAATACTACGTCAACGATGCCGGACGGCAGATGGACATCCTCACGGTCAGCGTGTGGCTGCGATATCTTCAGCTGCTCGGGTCCAACCTCAGCTTTCCCGCAAACGCCTATCAGGGTGATTACGTGCGGGATATCGCGCAGACGGTGCATGCCACCCAGGGGGAAGCGTTCGCGGCTACCGAAGACGGGACGCTCAAGGAGATTCTCGAGGGAGCCCCGGCCAATGGCGAAGAGCTTCTGGACCTGCTCATCTGCGAAGCGAAGCAGGCGCTGGGGCAGGATAAGTTCTCCGCGCTTCTAGACGAAGCATTGAACAGCGTGCTCGAGGATATCAAGGACGACCTGGCCGAGTTCGGCATTGTCCCCCAGCGGTGGTACTCCGAGCATAGCCTCACCGAGGACGGCGCCATCGATCGGGCGCTGGCGCGCCTGCGGGAACGCAGGATGCTCGATGTCCGCGAGGGCGCAACCTGGTTCAAGGCAACGGAGTACGGCGACGAGAAGGACCGCGTCGTCATCCGGGAGAACGGCTCGACGACGTATTTCGCCTCGGATATCGCCTATCACTTCGAGAAGCGCGGACGCGGGTTCGATCTTCTCCTGGACGTGCTCGGCGCCGATCACCACGGCTATGTCGCAAGGGTTCGTGCGGGGCTCGAGGCGATGGGCGAGCCGGGCGAGTCTCTCGAGGTGAGACTGGTCCAGTTCGTGACCCTCTATCGCGGCAGCGAAAAGGCCCAGATGTCAACCCGATCCGGTGAGTACGTGACGCTACGCCAGCTTCGAGCCGAGGTCGGCAACGATGCCGCACGATTCTTCTACGTGTCGCGATCCAACGATCAGCACCTGGACTTCGATCTCGAGCTCGCAAAAGAGCAATCCAACGACAATCCCGTGTACTACGTGCAGTACGCCCACGCTCGCGTAACCAGCCTCTTGAGAAAGCTGGAGGACGGAGGATACGGCCTGGAGCGCAGCAACGCGCCGGATCTGGCATGCTTGACTGAGGAGGCCGAGCACGCGTTGCTGGTAAGCTTGAGCCGCTACCCTGAGGTTGTGCATCTCGCGACCGTGAACCGCGCACCGCAACATCTCGTGCAATATCTGCGCACCCTGGCGGCGGGGTTCCACTCATACTATAACGCGCACCGTGTGCTCGTAGAGGACGGAACGCTCCGCAACGCCCGAGTCACCCTGGCGTTGGGAACGCAGCAGGTCCTGCGTAACGGGCTAACGCTGCTCGGCGTCACGGCACCCGACAACATGTAAGGGAATTCGATGGCCGCACGAAAGAGAAAATCCGCATCGGCCGAAGCGCCCGGTTGGGTCTGGATGCTGTTCGGCTTGAGTCTTGGCCTGGTCGTGGCCGCCGCGGTCTATGTGAGCGACAGGCGGGGGCGGGACATGCCGGTCGCTGCGCCACCGGGGCAAACTGCACCGCCCCAGAGCCGGATGGAGCCCGCCCCCGAGAGCGTGCCCGTGCCGCCACACCCGGCGACGCGGTTCGATTTCTACGAGATTCTGCCGGACTTCGAAGTCGTCATCCCCGAGGTCGAGTCCCAGGCGAGACCGGACCGTGAGGCGACCTCGGTGGGAGATCCAGGCAGCTACGTCCTACAGGCCGGTTCATTCAGTGAGCCCGCCGATGCCGAACGAATGCGGGCAAACCTCGCACTGCTCGGAATCGAGTCCCGCATTCAGAAAGTCACCATCGATGCCGATGACTTCCATCGGGTGCGCGTCGGACCGATGAGCGACCTTGATGAGCTGAACGGGGTGAGAAGACGGCTTTGGGATGCCCAGATAGAGGTGCTGTTGATAAGGGTGCCGGATTAGGACGCCGAAGATGGGACGCCCGCTGATCTCACTGTTATTGCTGACGCTCCCAGCAGGCGGATCCCTCGCCCAGAACCTGACCATCGCGGCCGTAGGCGACATCATGCTCGGCACCGATTATCCCGACGACCGCCTGCCGCCTAACGACGGGGCTGATTTCCTGGAGGTCGTGACGCCGTTGATACGGGCAGCGGACATTTCATTCGGCAACCTCGAGGGCGTCATCCTGGCGGGCGGGACGCCCCGGAAAACCTGCGAAAATCCCCAAAACTGCTTCCTGTTCCGCTCGCCGCCCCATTACACAGGCTATCTCAGAAATGCCGGCTTCGACGTTCTCAGCCTCGCCAATAACCACTCGAGGGACTTCGGCGAGGAGGGTCGCACCGCGACGATGGCAAATCTGGATCACTACGGTCTCCGGCACTCTGGAAGACGGGGGGACATCGCAAGCTGGGAGCAGGACGGTCTTACCATCGCGTTCATCGCCTTCTCCCCGACGCTTAAGTCCTATCTCCTGAACGACATCCCCACGGCCGAGCAACGGGTGCTCGAGCTCGCAGCGTTCCACGACATCGTGATCGTCTCATTTCATGGTGGCGCGGAAGGCCAGACGGCCACGAGCCTCCCCTTCGAGGAAGAGTTCCACTTCGGGGAGACCCGAGGGGAGGTGGTGCGTTTTTCACGCGCGGTCATCGATGCCGGCGCCGACCTGGTCCTGGGGCATGGACCCCACGTACCAAGGGCGCTCGAGCTTTACAACGGTCGGTTGATCGCTTACAGCCTCGGCAACTTCGCCACCTATTTCGGTGTGAACGTCAGTGGCATCGCCGGCCTGGCACCGATCTTGACGGTTGAGATCGACCGGGCAGGTACCTTCGTGCGTGGGCGGATCGACTCCGCATTACAGGAACGCCCGAACGGCCCCGCATGGGATCCCGAACAGCAAGCTTACGAACTCATCAGAAGACTGACCGAGCACACCTTCGGGCAGTCCATGCTGGCCTTCGAGGACGACGGGACCTTCGCCGCGGGGGGGCCATAGGATTGCGCAGGACGGTTACTCGTCCGCGGATACCTGACGGAAATCGACACCCAGAGAACGGAGCTTTCGATAAAGATGGGTGCGTTCCATTCCGACCCGCTTCGCCAGTTGGCCAACTTTCCCCCCGCACAGAATCAGCTGCTGGCGCAGATAAGCCCGTTCGAAATGCTCCCTCGCTTCCCGCAACGGCATCGAGAGCAGATCCTGCTTCACGAGCGGCTCGTCCGTCGCGGAATCCGAAGCGAGCTGATCTTCGACCTCGTCCAGCGTAACTTCCTCGTCCGAGCCGAGGATCAGGAGCCGGCTCACCATGTTCTTGAGCTCGCGGATGTTCCCTGGCCAGGGGTAATTGCGGAGCCTGTTCTGCGCCGCGACGCCGAATCGCCTGAACGGAAGATTGTCTGAATCGACCAATAGGTCCACGTAATATCGCAACAACTCCGGTACATCCTCGGAGTACTCGCGCAACGGCGGCACGCGGATCACAACAATGCTGAGATGGGACAACAGCTCCCGGCGGAAGTCGTCCATATCCTGCTCGAAGCCCGGGGGCGCGCTCGACAGGATACGGACGTCGAGGTCACGGTCAGTGGAGCTGCCGGTCGGCCGGTACCGGCCCTGCTCCAGTATGCCCAGCAGCATCTGTTGAGTGCCGGCGGACATGTCACGTAGTTCGTTGATGAATAGAATTCCACCGTTGGCGCGCTCCAGGGCACCCGGGTCCTGACCATCACCGAGAAATAAGGTCGTGCCGTCGCTGTCGTCGGCGCTGCCGCCCATGACGACCACGAAAGGCTCCCCGGATCGGCTGCTGAGACTCGCAAGGTACCTCGCGAACGCCTCCCTGCCACTGCCGGGCTCGCCGGTCAATAATGTGTGTGCATCGTGATGGGCGACTCTTGCCACCTGATCGCGCAACGCCCGCATCGTGTCGCTCTTGCCGACCGGCGCGAGCATGGGTGGCACCAGGCTGCGCCGTTCGCCGCCGGGTTTCCGGGTCAAGGCTTTCTCGACGGTGCGTAACAGCTTTGCCAGAGAGACCGGCTTCTCTATGAAGTCGAGCGCCCCCAGGCGAGTCGCCTCAACGGCTGCGTCCACCGTGCCATGACCAGACATCATGACCACGGGGCCGAGGCCACCCTCCTCCGACCACTCTTTAAGAAGGGAGATGCCATCCGTGTCCGGCATCCAGATGTCCAAAAGCACCAGATCGAAGTCCTGGTTCGACTTGGCGCTTCTCGCGGCGGCAGCATCCTCTGCCGTCGTGACCTCGTAGCCCTCTTCGCTGAGGATCTCCTCAAGGAGCACACGGATATTGGATTCGTCGTCGACGACCAAGACTCGCGCATTCTTCACGCGCGCTCCCTCCTTCTGTCGTGGCGGCGCGCACTGAGCAGCAGCGCATCCTCCGCCTCCCCTGTGACGGGTAACAGTATACTGATCTCGGCCCCCCCTTGCTCCCGGTTACGCGCTGTTATCCGGCCCCCGTGTTCTTCAACCAGCTTCTTAACGATCGCCAAGCCGAGTCCGGTCCCCTTCGGCTTACTGGTGACATAGGGATCGAAGGCCTGTTCAACGATCTCTTCAAGGAATCCGGGGCCACTGTCCTCGACCTTGATCTCAACGAGCTCCAAGCCCTCATCGCGGACGTAGCGGGAGGATATCCTCAGCCACTCCTGATCGGTGTGCTCCATCGCCTCAAGCGCATTCCGAATCAAATTATGAAAAACCTGCCGCATCCGTCCAGCATCTGCTTCGACCGGTGGGAGCGCTTCCAGATTCAGCTCCAGAGTCAAAGGCAGCTCCCGGTGGCGGTAGAGCTCGGCAACCTCCGTGATCACGTCGTTGAGGTCGAAACGAGTGACCTCCATGTCGGGGGTCCGAGCATATTCACTGAAAGCGTTTACCATCTCCTTCATCGCTTCGACTTGCTGGATGATGGTGTGGGTCGCCCTGTCGAGAAGCTCAGGGTCCGTCGTATGGGACGCCAGATACCTGCGCCGCAGCCGCTCCGCCGATAGCTGAATGGGCGTCAGCGGGTTCTTGATCTCGTGCGCCAGACGCCTCGCGACCTCGCCCCAGGCGGCATCCCGTTGTGCTTGCAGTAGCGCCGTGATGTCGTCGAATACGATGACGTAACCGCCAGGGTCGTCACGTTCACCGGGCAATGCCGCGCAGGCACACATCAGAATCCGGCGTCCGACCTCGCTGCGCAGCACGATCTGCTCTCGCCAGTCGCTGTCGCCACGCTCCAGATGAGACCTCGTTACGGTGAGAAACTGAGACAATAACGGCCGGGTCTGCGCGAGGTCGATCAAGGACTCGCCCAGGTGCGTTTCGAGGTCCACGCCGAGAATCGCGTCTGCGGCTTGATTGGCGGTGCGAATTCGCATGTCGGCTTCCAGCGAAACCACGCCGGTCGAGAGCCGGGCCAGAATCGTCTCGAGCTTCCCACGCTCGCTTTCCACCTGTTGCTGACTGCTCCGGGCTTCCTCGTGGGCCGCAGCGAGCCGCTTGGTCATGTCGTTGAAAGAGTTGACCAGGAAACCAATCTCGTCACGAGCGGGAATAGGCAGTCGCGTGTCGAAGTCCCCACGTGCTACCGCCCGGGTGCCGGCCATGAGCTGCTGAATGGGCACCACGAGCCGGCGAGCGGAGAAAAAGGCGCCGTAGACGGCGGCCAGCAATCCAGTCAACAAAACTATGCTCAGCGTTGCGGTGAGACTCGTCTTGAGCGGCGTGCGCAGAAATGAGAGCTCCGCATATTGATCGTAGCTGGCCTCCGCACGCCCCACCAGCTCGCTCAGCTGCTGCTCTACCGGGAAGGTCGCGAGCAGCACGTCGGGCTCACTTCTGGGCGTTCCGGCGATGAGGTTCACCGCGGCGATTATCTCCAGCGCGCCGCCTGTGATCGGCTCGAGGCTCACGTATGAGCCGCCTTCTCCCTGGCGGAGCTGGAACATCAGCTCGTCGCCGGGATATTGAGGTACGGCCGTGGAAGGGTTCTCCGCGCTGGTGGCGAGTATCTGATCATTGGCCGCCGCAAAAATCGTCAACTCAACTGCGCTGCTCGCTCGCCTCAGCTCGCCCAGCTCGGTCACGAAGTCGGTCCGGCCACTCCTTGCGATCTGTTGAGCCATCCTGCGAACCTCAGCCAGGTTCTCTCGCATCTGTACATCAAGGGCACTTCGGCTCAACTCGAGCGCCGTCTCCAACCCCTCCTCAACCTCAACGCTGAACCAGCTGTCGATACCGCGGTTGATGAACTGGAGTGAAAAGGTGTATACGACCAGCAGGGGGACCACCGTCAGGACAACCAACAGCGTGACCATACGAGCCTTGAGTCGGGCGCCTGGCACATGGTGGCGGTAATCACGAATGAGGTGCATCAGGTTGCCGACGATCAACAGCAGCAAGACTGCAATACCGACAAAGCTAACCAGCAGTATCCCGTTTTGCAGCCGCGACAGCGCCTCAGAGTTCTGGGCGACCTGGGCGAACCATATGAGCGCCGCCAGCCAGACCAGCACGCACGCGATCACGGTCAATACGTTGACGACCCTTTTCAATCGCCCAGTTGCCATCTGTACCAATCGCTCCTCAGGGACCAATCACGACGCCAGAATGCAAGGAAACGAAGCGGACCGGGGAAATCCTCTGTGCTCAGGACGGCGCGAATCCGAACATCGTAGGCCTGCGTCGGATCTAGCAGTGCCGCATCGATCAGCGGCAGATTGACGATTCGCCCCAGATCGTTCAGCGCCGAAAACAACGTAGCGAAGGTATTCTGCTCCCCGCTGTTCAGATTCAGGACGATATATCGCTCGCTCAAAGCATGATACTGGAGCTGATAGCTCTGCCTGAGGTCGCCGGTATTCTCATCGATCCAGTACCACCTGGGGTTGACGAATTCGACGTCCAGGTGGATCGTGAGCGCCACGCCCGCGTCCAGCGCCTCACGCGCATCCGTCGAAAGCCGGTACTCCACCCACGCATCGAGATAATAGACCCCGGAGTCCAATACCACGCTCGCCGAGCGAATATCGAAGCTACCCGGATCCTCCTGTGCGCGGAGGGCGTGGGGCGCCAGGACGAAAGCGACGAGTCCCGCCAGCCACCGGGACCGGTGATTGAATCTGAACCCTACGCAGGACACTTTCTTGCTTTCGACCCCAGCCACGAAGCGCTTGGACTATTCCGCCTTTTCGAGACAAGCATAATAGAACCCATCCATATTAGCCTCCCCGGGCAGGGTCTGGCGGGCGTGCCCGGACCGTGCGACCGGCACCTGAGCGGCGGGCGTTTTCTCCAAAAATCGCTGAATCTGATGGTGATTCTCATCTTTCAGTATCGTGCACGTCGAGTACAGCAGACGGCCTCCCGGTGCGAGCAGCGGCCACAGGGCGTTGAGCAACGCCCGTTGAGCTGCCACGACCTGCGCAACATCCCCGGGGCGGCGCAACACCTTTATATCCGGATGACGGCGAATGACGCCCAGCGCGCTGCAAGGTGCGTCAAGAAGTATCCGCTCGAACGGCCGACCATCCCACCACTCGGCCGGCACGGCGGCATCGCCCTGAATCAACGTGCCCTCCAGGCCCAGGCGCTCGAAACCCGCGGCCACTACGGCGAGCCGATCCCGATCCCGATCCACCGCCACGAGCTCCCCCAGTTCCGGGCACGACTCAAGGATATGCGCGCTCTTCCCGCCCGGCGCCGCACACGCGTCGAGGACCCGATGACCGGGCCCGAGGTCGAGGAGTCCCGCCGCAAGCTGAGCCGCAGCATCCTGCACGGAGACCTCACCAGCGTTAAAGCCCGGCAGCGTGCGCATCGCCCGGGGATCGGCCAACAGCACCGCGCTCGGAACCTCTTCAGAGGGCCGGGCGGCCAGCCCAGCAGTGCGCAGACGCTCCAGGTACTGCCTCCGGGTCGCCCGCCGGGCGTTGACCCTCAGCCACATCGGTGGCGCCTCGTTGTTGGCATCGACGATCTCCCGCCATGCGTCGGGCCAATCCCCCTGCAGCCGCTCGAGAATCCAGGCCGGGTGACTCGTCATCGCCTCCGGAACCTGAGCCATCCGCAGATCCAGTGCCTCTCGCTCACGAAGAAACCGACGCAATACCGCATTGACCAGGCCCTTGGCGCCGGTCTTCCCAAGCGCGTGCGCAGCCGCCACTGTCGCCGCCACCGCCGCATGATCCGGAATCCGCAGCCACTGCAGCTGGTAGAGACCCAGACGGATCAGGGCGGCCAGCTCAGCGTCGGCGCGTTTCAAAGGCCGTGTCAGAAGCTGCTCCGCCTGCCATTGCAGGCGGTGGTGCCAGCGAAGGGATCCGTAGCACATCGCGCGCAGCAAGGCCTCATCTCGCGGCGACGGTGGTGCGGATTGCCCCAGTGCGGCCTCCAGCGACAGGCCGGTTCGGACCACCCTCGCGTTGATTCGCGAGGCTAGCGCGCGAACGCTCGCCCCCTGTGCGCGCGTGCTGGGCTCAAGGTCGTCAGACAAACGCCGTGCCTTCCAGCGGGTGAGCGTTCAGATAGGCCTGCGCCGCCATCACCCTTCCACCCGGCGGCTGCAGCTTGAGGATGCGCAGCACGCCCTCACCGGTCGCAACGTCGATCCCCCGCTCGTTTGCCGCGATGACGGCACCCGCGGGTCGGGTGCACGGCCGATCCTCCCTGAGGGCCGCTTCCCAGATACGGACACGACCGCCGTCGGCCGACACGGCCTCGCTCACCGGCCAGGGATTGAAGGCCCTTACGCGGCGCTCGAGCTCCACCGCACTCTGTGTCCAATCCAGCGGCGCGTCCGCCTTCGCGATCTTGGGCGCGTACGTGACGCCCTCATCGCCCTGGGGCACGGGAGAGAGAGCACCGCTCAGGATCTCCGCCAGAGAATCCCCCAGGAGCTCAGCGCCCAGCCGTGCGAGTCGATCGTGAAGCGCACCGGCGCTCTCCCCGGGGCCGATGCTCAGCGACCGGCGTCCGTAGACGGGGCCGGTATCGAGCCCGGACTCGATTTTCATGAGGCTCACGCCGGTCTCGGTATCACCGGCGAGGATGGCATGCTGGATCGGCGCAGCCCCGCGCCAGCGCGGCAGCAGGGAAGCGTGCACGTTGATTGCACCGAGCCGCGGCCACTCGAGCAACCAGGACGGGAGTAGCAGCCCGTAGGCAACGACGACCATGAGATCGGGGACGGTTTCCGTGTGCCTCCCCAGGGTGCCGGGCGCAAGTGCCGCGGGCTGACAGACGTCGAGCCCGTGCGCGAGCGCTTCCCGCTTCACAGGGCTCTGCGCCAGCTTGCGGCCGCGCCCCGCGGGTCGGTCGGGCTGCGTCAAAACCACGGCGATATCGGTATCCGTGGACAGCAGCAGACGAAGGGACGGCACCGCGAAGTCCGGAGTGCCCGCAAAAACGATCTTTGCTGCTGAGCTCATCCCGTGGTGGGAGTCGCCGGGGCTTCAGATGACCGGGACCGTGGGCCTGGAGGACACCTCGTCTCCCTGCCCCGACTCACGCTTGGCCTTCTTTACCAGCTTCTTCTTCAGACGGTCACGCTTCAGGTCGGACAGATAGTCCACGAACAGCTTTCCCTCCAGGTGATCCATCTCGTGTTGAATACAGATTGCGAGCAGCCCCTCGACATCCAACTCCAGCGATTCGCCATTCTCATTCAGCGCCTTGACCACGATGTGCTCCGCCCGACTGACCTCCTCGAAGACGCCGGGCACCGAGAGACACCCCTCCTCGTAGCTCACGTCTCCATCCGTGCTCAGGATCTCGGGATTGATCAGACAAAGGGGCTGATCGCGCTCCTCGGAGATATCGACCACCAGGACCCGTTTATGGACATTGACCTGGGTGGCGGCAAGCCCGATACCGGGAGCGTCATACATGGTCTCCAGCATGTCCGCGACGAGCGTCCGGATCCCGGCGTCCACTTCTGTGACGGATTCGGCGCGAATTCGCAGTCGCGGATCGGGGTATTCGAGAATTGGGAGGCGTGCCATTGTGGTTTGCTGGGAGTTTCGTGTATAACGCGCTGAGTTAACTTAACCCTCTGACTTTACAGGGATAGTAGTAGTTCCTCGGGCGCGCTGTCGGGAGTTTTTCGGCTCTTTCGAGACCGCGGATTATAGCAGTTACGCTCCGGGAGCACTTTGAGGCTATTTAGCCTGGCAACAGGGAGCTTTGAGCCATGTTCTACGCGCACCAGCCGCTTATCCGTTCGGCCTGTCTGGGCCTCGCCGTCGCTTCGGCCCTCGGGATCGTGAGCGCTTGCAGCACCAGTCTTAAGCAGACCGAGGACGCCGCAGCCTATCAGATGCCGCTCACGGCGGTGCAGACGCCCGCCCAACGCGGGCTCGTGACTGCGCCCGCAACTGAAAGGCCTCAGGGCGTCGGTCAGGTGGCACCGCCACCCGTTCTACTCAATCCCCGCCACCCGGATCGCTACGAGGTCGTGGTGGGCGACACGCTGTGGGATATCGCTTCGATGTTTCTGCAGGATCCCTGGTATTGGCCGGAGATCTGGCAGATCAATCCCCAGGTCGACAACCCCCACCTGATCTTTCCCGGCGACATCCTCTCGCTGGCCTACCTCGATGGTGGACAACCGTTCATTCAGGTAGAGCGGGCGGCCCAGGTAGAGCGAGGCGGCGGTGGCGTCACGCGACTCTCACCGAGGATTCGTGAGGAGCCGCTCGAAGATGCAATTCCGACCATCCCGTTCGAGACACTGAGAGCTTTCCTGTCGCGTCCGGCCGTGCTGGAGCAGGAGCAGCTGGAGGGACTTCCCTACGTGGTGGCACAGGACCAGGGTCTCGTCGGGGCCAGCGGTGAGGATGTCTATGTGCGGGGAACGGATGCGCCCCTCGGCAGCACCTATAACGTCGTGCACGTCGGCGACGAGCTGGTCGACCCGGACGACGGGACGGTCATCGGTTACGAAGGAATCTATGTCGGGCAGGGCTTTGTGAGACGCGCCGGAGACCCCTCTACCCTGGCGTTGACCGAGACCACACGTGAAGCGTTGATCGGTGACTACCTGCTGGCCGAGGAGAATTTGACGCCCGCCAAC
>Ga0224508_10001134_pt1 | contig 24284 bp, 19 predicted proteins | sample SF_Jan12_sed_USG_4_FD_170157 | JGI IMG/M metagenome (GOLD analysis project Ga0224508, IMG submission 170157) | Sediment microbial communities from San Francisco Bay, California, United States - SF_Jan12_sed_USGS_21 | ecosystem: Environmental > Aquatic > Marine > Sediment | place: USA... | reverse complement strand
GATCAGGGATAGCGCCGATTGGGCCTCGCCTACGCTCGCCGCGTGCAGCCAGACCAGCGGCCCCGGCGGACGTTCCCGAGACGCCGTGCCGCGGCGTTCCGGCAAACGGTCTGGGTCTTCCTTGCCACGGGCCAACCGCCGCCTAAGCAGGATATCCACCGCCGGCGTGGCGATAGACGTGAGTCCGCGGTAGAGCGCGAGGCCCGTCATCGCGTCAGTACCCAGCGCTTTCTTCCGCCGGCGCGGGGTCGATCGCGGTTTGCCCCATCATGTCGTCGGCGCGGCGGGTCAGATCGGTAAGGGATTGTTCCAACAATTTGCGGCTGCTCTCAAGCATGGCGGTATCGGCGTCGCGTGCGACCTCCATCGGCGTGCCCCACAGGATCACGCCGCGGCAAAATGGAAGCGGCAGCATGAACCGGTCCCAACTTGAAAATACATGGTTTGCGCGGGCGGAAAACGTCAACGGAATTATCTTGGCGCCCGCCAGCCGCGCCAAATGAACGGCGCCGGCACTGGCGCGCATGCGCGGGCCGCGCGGCCCATCCGGTGCGATTGCCACGATGTCGCCGTCGCGCAAAATTCTGCCCAGGCGAAGCAACGCGCTGGCGCCGCCCCGCTTGGTCGATCCGAAAACCGGGCGGACACCGAAATGGCCCATCGTGCGCGAGGCGATCTGTCCGTCGCGGTGTGCGGAGCTCAACACATGCACGCGATTGCTGTGACGCCAGCCGAAGGGCGTCATCATCATTCGGCCGTGCCAGAACACGACGATCAGCGGTTGGCTGGCTTCGGCAAGTTGACTGGCTTTGTCCGCGCCGACGATGCGCCAGCGGCCGGACAAGCGGACGAACCGCATATAATAGGACGTTATCCAGCAAAGCAGCTCGCGAACCCAGATGCTGGCTGATAGACGCTTAAACACCGGCCCCCGTTACGCGCGAAGCGACAAATTGGCGGGCGCGGGGGCGGCGCCCAACGTCTTATTGTCTTCGAATTGCATCTTGCACAGACGCGCGTACAGCCCCTGCCGCTCCAGCAGCTCCCGGTGGGTTCCGTGATCGACGACGTGCCCGCCATCCAATACATAGATGATGTCGGCGTTCACGACGGTTGACAGGCGATGCGCGATTACCAGGGTCGTGCGGCCCGACATCAGCCGGGCGAGGGCTTCTTGGACCTGGCGTTCCGCTTCGCTGTCGAGCGCCGAGGTCGCTTCGTCGAGCAGGAGTATCGGCGCGTCACGAAGCATCGCCCGCGCGATCGCGACGCGTTGCCGTTGACCGCCGGACAGGCGGAGTCCGCGTTCGCCGACTTCGGTGTCATATCCGTCGGGCATCGCCTCGATAAAGTCGCTGGCCGCGGCTGCCGCTGCCGCGGCGGCAACCTCGCCGTCACTCGCGTCCGGCCGGCCATACCGGATATTGGCGGCGATCGTATCGTTAAACAGCGTCACTTCCTGGCTCACCAGCGCCATTGAACGGCGCAGGGACTCAAGCGTTACGCCGCGGATATCCTGACCGTCGATCGCGACCATCCCTTGCTGCACGTCGAAGAAGCGCTGAATGACATTCAGGATCGTGGATTTACCGGCGCCGGACGGGCCAACCAGGGCAACCGTCTTGCCGGCGGGCGCTTCCAAATTAACATCGCGCAGCGCCCCTTTATCCGCATCGTATGCGAATGACACATTTGACAGGGTGAGTCCGCCTCTTTCGATTTTAAGCGGTTTGGCGTCTGGTTTGTCCGCGATGGCGGGTTCGTAATCGATGATGTTGAAGATTCGTTCCGCTGCCGCCACGCCTTGCTGGAGGCTGGCGTTGAGGTTGGATAGGCTGCGCAGCGGATGGTAGGCGGTGGCCATTGCGACAAAGAATGTCATGAACTGGCCGACCGTTGTTTCACCTTGCAACACCTGATAGCCGCCCCAGCCGAGAACGAAGGCGATGGCGACGCCGCTGAGGCTTTCCAGAATCGGATAGGACCGGGACCGCGTACGCCCTGCCTTGTACTGCAGGCTGAAAATGCGTTCGAACACGTCCCGTGCGCGGCGCTGCTCATGCGCTTCCATGCCGTACGCCTTGACCTGCCGGAATCCCTTGAAGACCTCGTCCAGAAAACTGGTGAATTCGCCCAATGACTCTTGGGTATTGCTGGAAATTCGCCGTATGCGGCGTCCGATATAAAGGATCGGGAATATGCTGATCGGCAGGACGAGGAGGGCGATCGCCGCCATTTGCCAATTGGTGTGCACCATCACCGCGCCGAGCGCCAGGATTGTCAGCAGATCTCGTCCGACGCCGGTAAATGCCTTGACCACCGCATCCTTGGTGAATTGCACATCATTGTTGAAGCGCGAAATTAATTGGCCCGTTGAATCCGAATGAATGAATTCGAGGTCCGCCGTGACCATTCGGTCGAACATTTGCGTCTGCATTGTCGTGACGACCCGCAGGCCCAATTTCTGCATCAAGACCGATTGGCCGAAGCTGGCGAAGCCCTTCACGATGGCGATCGCCAGAAAGACAAGCGGCAGCAGCCAGACCAGCGTTCGGTCCCCTTCGACAAGAACCTTGTCGAGCGCGGGTTCCACCAGCTTCGCCTGGCCTGCCGTCGCCAGCGCCACAATCACCATGCAGGCGACGCCGAATACGATCTTGCCGATATGATGACGCAGGTAGTCCGAGATCAGACGTTTGATCAGATCTCGGGCCGGCGTCTTGAATTCGAATTTTCCTGTCACCGCCAAGGTCTCATAAGGGTGCGGCGGAGATATAGCACGCGGTAGGATGCCGACCAAAGCGCGTTCTGACTTGAAAATACATTTCGAATCAGTGTTTCGCTGCCGGCGCGCCGCTCAAGATCGTCGTTATTTCTTTCGAGTCCGCTTATTTCTCAAGCACGATTCATAAAGGCGCTGGTATTGTCGTTGCGCGTCCATACGGGCGAAGTCCTGAAAGACACGGCTGTCGCCGCCGCGGAAATGCCCCGACATGACGTCAATTTCACGCTGCAATTCCCGACTGGCGGCCTGATCGGCATACTCGCTGCACGATCCGGTCGGCGCCTCGGTCGCCGCCGTATACGGCCTATCGTTGGTAGATTTCCTTTGTACGGGCGCTTTCTCCGGCGGCGCGCTTGCGCAGGCGGCGAGGAGCGCACCGGTCACAACGGTCAATAAAACGACCCGGACTGTGCGACAAGTGAATTTCGTTTGTGAGTAAATCACGAATATCTTCCAACAATGATTTGACGTTGAATGCCCATGGTGGCGCGGTCTTCGCCGCTTCGCAAGACTTGAACCTAAACATTTAAGGAAAACCTGATGTAATACTTACTGCATATTTTTGCGAAGATTTGAAACTTTGTATTTAACTATTTAGAAATCAAGCCTCTTCATGGTATAGTTGCCTCCGCGCGACAGGGAGGAGGATTCTGGATGATCAATCGTCCAGGCTTTTTTTTGCAATCAAGGATGGTGGAATGAAACGGATCCTCTGCGTCGCGTCTATCGCGCTATTGGTTTCAGCCTGCGCAGTGACCGATCGTAAGAACAAGCTGGCGGTTGCAGCCGTGACCGGCGGTTTGGCCGGAGCCTTTGTCGGTTGGCAAGTTTTCGGCGCTGGAACATCGGGCTTGCTCGGCATATTCGCGATTGGCGGCGTGAGTGCCGGCGCGGCTTATCTTGCCGCCGACAGTCTATTGCCGCGGGATCGAGAATCGCTGCACCGCGCAACCTATCACAGCTTGCAAGATACACCCGCCGGGCAGCCGACGCGCTGGGATAGTCCCGACTCCGACGCCACGGCGACGATCACGCCCAAGCGGGATTTTTATGCCAAGGACGGCCGCTTTTGCCGCGAGTTCAATGTCTTCTTTCGGCTAGGCAAGTCGCGCGAAACGCATACCCGAACCGCCTGCCGCGGCGTCGACGGTTCCTGGCAGACGATATAAATCCCGGCGGAATTGCCGGACCGGGGCGTGCCAAAAAAAGGCCGCGCCAATTGGCACGGCCCGAGTCTAGGGAGGAAACGCCCAAGAAGAATCGCAATAAGCGATTGCCTTGCGGCGCAACATGATCTTGGACATTCATGCTGCAATGCACAATATCTTGTCTAACGGTTAAATTTTCAAGCAGCGAATTATCACGAATGCTCGATTTTTCGCGAGCACCCGATTGGGCGCCGCCATGTTGCAGTACGGCGACGGTTGCGGCGTTCGAATTAACCGGCCGGCTTGACCGGCGGCCTGGTGTTCAATTCGCATAAGGCGGCATGACCTGTCGGCGCGCCGAAATATTCGTCCATTGCGTCGCACAGAACATCCCAAAAATAGAGCGCCGACGCGCTGTCTGCGAGCAGATGAAACGCGGGAATGTCGGCGCGGTCCTCGCGAATGAGGATCGTCGAAAGGCGGGCAACCGAAGTCTGGGCAATCCGAAGATCGGCAAATTCCTGCGGGCTCAGATCGACGCCGCAAAGCTTCTGCAGACAGGCGACCGCCTTGGTGCCGCACAGAACGAACCAGGCATGGCTGTCGCGCCGGGGCGCCGGGTAGCATCCGGAAACTATCGGGACCGCTTCGACCAGGCCAATTGTGTCGCCGATCAATTCAATATCCGGCAGGATCAGCGCTTCGGTATTGGCCAGCCGCGCAATGAGCGCGCCATCCGAAAGCCGCCGCGCCATATTGTTGATCGGGGGTACGGGAATGCCAGCCTCGCGCAACGCGTCCAGCGCGCCACCGCCCTTTAGGCCGAGGCGCGGCATCGGCGACAGGTCGATCAGCGCCAGCCGCGTCGCAAGACCGTTCCGTCCGGGGAAAGTATCGGCGACCGACACCTGACCGATGTTGCGGAAAATGGCGCCATGTTGGACGAGGCGCGGATGGACGAAACTGCGCCGGGAGAATCGCGTCGGATCGGTCATGCCAGGCATTCCGTGCTCATGCCGACTGCCGACGGTTCTGCGGATCGTAGAAGGGAAGCGCCGAAACCGTCGCGCGGATGAGCCTGCCGCCGGGTCCCTTGATGGTAAACTCAACGCCGGGCTCCGCTTGGTCGGGTGCGACATACGCCAGACCGATCGGGTGGCCGAGCGTGATCGAGCGGGCGATCGACGTAACCCGGCCGATAATCTCTTGGCCGCGAACCACAAGATGACACTCTTCCGGCAGGATTTGCGTGGCGGCGGGCAGGGTGAATCCGACCAGAATTCGGGCCACGCCGCGGCGGCGGTGCATTTCGACGGCGCGACCGCCGACAAAGAATGGCTTGCGCTTCGAGATTGCCCAGGTCATGCACGCTTCGTCCGGATGGGTCAGCCCGTCGGTGTCTTGGCCGACGATGATGTGGCCTTTTTCGAGACGCAATACGCGCTGCGCTTCGACGCCGAACGGGCGCATCTCGAAGGAATGCCCCGCGACGGTCAGCCGCTCCCAGAGCGCCGCGCCGCATCCGGCCGGAACGTGGATTTCATACCCGAGCTCGCCCACGAAACCGACCCGCAGTATGCGGGCGGGGATGTTCGCGACATCACCCTGCCGGACGGCCATGTAGGGAAAGGCTTCGGGGCTCAAATCGATATCCGGACACAGCGGCGCCAACAGGTCGCGGGATCGTGGCCCGGCGATATTCACCGACGCAAAGGCGCCCGTAACATTGGTGGTATCGATATCCAGCCGCCATTGCGCGTTCCACCAGAGCATCGAGCGGAATACCGTATCCGACCCGCCGGTGGTCGTGGTGACGTAGAAATGGTCGTCGGCGAAGCGGCAGGCGACGCCGTCATCGATTATGGTGCCGCTGACATCGCACATCAGCGCGTACCGGCCCCGTCCCACCGGTTGTGTCGAATATGCCGACGTATACATCCGGTTCAGGAACTCCGCGGCGTCCGGGCCGCGGATGTCCAACCCGCCAAGCGTCGAGACGTCGATCATGCCCACGTTCTGCCGGACCGCCGTTACCTCCTGCTGCACCGCCGCGTTTTCATCGGCGCCGTAGCAGACCGGCCGCAACCAGTCGCCGGCGACCATCATTCCGGCGCCGGCGGCTTCGTGATGGTGATGCATTGGCGTCAGCCGCCGCGGCTCGAACCGCCGGCCTGCCAGCAAGCCGAACTTCTCCGGCACGGTCGGTGGTCGATTGGTCCATCCTTTCGCGCCGCTCAAGGGCTCATTGGTAAGGATTCGCGTCAGCCGAACCGCATTGGTTGCCGAATACCGGCCCTGGCTTGGCCCCATGCCGACGGTCGAATATCTTTTAACCAGCTCGATGTCATCGAATCCTTCCGCGACGCTGTGTTCGATATCCTGGGGGGTCAGGTCTTCATCGAAATCGATGAATGCTTTTCCCTTGTCGCTGTCGAAGATCGGCCAGGGATTGCTTTCCGGCGTGACAGCCGGGTCTTCGACCGCGCTATCTTTGTGGCCACCGGCCATTGCATGCTTGCCGGCCCGGCGGCCGTCCGCGATCGCCGCGTCGAGATCCCATTCGCCGCGCACCGCGCCCGCCGTTACAATTCCATCGGGCGCTGCCGCTATTTTGAAGGCGCTTCGGGTGTCGTCATAAACAACCTCGCCGCCGGCTTGCGCGACCAGCGCTGCGGCGGGCGCCCAGCCGATCGACACGCAGATCAGGTCGCAATCGAGACGGCGCGTTTCCGGCGGTCCGCTGTCCTGACCCGGCCGCAGCCGCAGGTCAAGACCGGCGACATGACTGCCGCCGGTGTTCGGCACCGCGCGCTCGATTGCATAGCCGTGGATGATGCGAATGCCGCGGTCGAGTGCTTCCCGGATAAGGCTGTCCCCGGCGATCGTGTAACGCAGGTCGACCACGGCCTCTACCGCAATGCCCGCGTCGTCGAGATCCAAGGCGACGCCGTACCCATCGCTGTTGGAAGCGATGACGACGGCCCGGCGGCCCGGCCGCACCGCATAGAGCCACAACAGTTTCTGCGCCGCCGATCCCAGCATCACTCCCGGCAGATCGTTGTTGGCGAAGACGGCCGGCTGTTCGATGAGGCCGGTCGCTAGGACGACGCTTTCGGCGCGCAGTTTGGTCAATCGTTCGCCGCTGGTCACGGCAAGGAAATTATCGGCGAAGAGGCCGGTGCAAACGGCATCCGACATGACGGTAATTTTATCGTCGAGCGCTTCCATTTCTTCGGCCAGCGCCTTGGCGGTTTCGACACCCCGCCGCCCCGCAGCGTCGAAGCGCGCATGGTTGAGGCTGCCGCCCAGCAACGGCTGTCGCTCGATCAGGATGACCCGGCCACCCGCTCGCGCCGCTGCGATCGCGGCGGCAACACCGGCTCCGCCACCGCCGACAACCGCGACATCGGCAAAGGCATAGTTCTTGTCGAACGTGTTCTTTCGCGCGACCTGCCCAATGTGTCCTAATCCGGCGGCGGCGCGAATTCTCTTCTCCCAGAAATCCCAGGCGCCGCGTGGCTTGAAAAACGCATGATAGTAAAAACCGACCGGCAGGAACCGGGCAAACCATTCGATCCATTTGCTCCGGTCGCGGCGGAGGCTGCCCTTGTAGTGTTGGCCGGTAACTCGCAAGCCGTGCGATATTGGCCGCCGGTCCGCGGGAACGTTGGGTTCGGGGCCGATCTGAACCAAACAATTCCCATCGTCACCGGTCATGCTGAGGATGCCGCGCGGCCGATGATACTTGAAGGACCGCGAAATCAGCCAAACGTCGTTCGCGGCGAGCGCACTGGCAATGGTGTCACCGATGAATCCGCTGTAGTTACCGCCTTCGAATGAAAACCGCACCGGTTTGGCCCGGTCCAGCAATATGCCGTAGGGCGGGTTGAGCCGATCGCCGGTCATGATTTGCGCGCGGGGCCGCCACCGGCAAACGGCTGGTCTGGCGGATAGGTGCGCAAGACCTTGTCGGACGAGGTGTCCCGTTCGGCGATGAACCAGTACCCGCTGGCGACATGCAGCCACCATTCGCGGACGAGCCCGGCGCGGTTGTCTTCGAGGAAGACATAGTCGGTCCACTCGGAGTCCGACCCTGCGTCCTGATCCGGCATCGACGCGACTTCCCCGCCGTAGACGAACTCCTGAATATTGCGGGGTCCATTCAGCGGACAATGGAGGATCTTCATCGCCCGCTCCTAGTGCCCAACCGAAGCGGCGCCTTTTTCGCCGACCTGTTCGAACTCATCGAACCGGTCGAACCGAAAAGGCCGGATCAATTGCGGCTGGCGCGTCCCGGCGACGCATTCGGCCATGGTAAAGCCGGCGATGGGCGTGGCCTTGAAGCCCCAGGTGCCCCACCCGGCGTCGACGTAGTAATTTTCGATCGGCGTCAGACCCATGACCGGCGAGAAATCCGGTGTCATATCCGCCATACCGGCCCATTGCCGATTGACGCGGGCCTCGGCGAGAAACGGGAATAGTTCAAGAATATGGGCCATCAGCCCTTCCTTGAAATCCAGCGTGGACCGCGTTCCATACAATGGGTAGGGGTCGGTCGCGCCGCCCATCACCAGTTCGCCCCGGGCGGTTTGCCAGATGTAAACATGCAGGCTGCCCGATACGATTATCGGATCGAGAAACGGCTTCATGGGGACCGAGACGCAGGCCTGCAGCGGAATGGTCCGAATCGGCAATTTTAGACCGGCCATGGCGGCAACCAGCGACGATGAACCGGCGACTGCCTGTAACACGATATTGCATTCCACCGGGCCGCGGCTTGTTTTGACACCGGTGACGCGCCCGCTCCGGACATTGATCCCGGTGACCTCGGTGTGTTGGTGTACTTCCACGCCGTGACGCGCCGCGCCTTCGGCGAATCCCCAGGCGACGGCGTCGTGTCGGGCGGTGGCGCCGGGCCGATGATAAAGCGCGCCCAATATCGGATAGCGCGTCGCACGCGACATGTTCAAGGACGGGCAGAGCCGGTTGATCTCATCGGGCCCGATCAGTTCCGAGTCCACGCCAAGGTGCTGATTGACCTCGGCCCGCCAGCGGGCGGTGCGCAACGCGGAATCCGTATGGGCCAGAGTCAGGTGGCCCCGTGTCGAGTACTGAATGTTGAGGCCGAATTCCTCGGAGAGGCCGGCCCAAAGCGCCATCGATTCGCAGTAGAACGCCACGCCTTCCGGAGTCAGGTAATTGGCGCGGATGATGGCGGTGTTGCGGGCCGTGTTGCCGCCGCCGAGATATCCCTTGTCGAGCACCGCGACATTGGTGATGTCGTGCAGCTTTGCGAGGTAATAGGCCGCCGCCAAGCCGTGGCCGCCTGCGCCGATAATGACGACGTCGTAGCGTGGTTTCAGCTCCGTCGCCTGGGGCAGGAGACCACGGGCGGGATATTGTTTGGCGAAACCGTATTTTAAGAGCCCGAACGGCATTGGTCCAATTGGCAAGGGTCGCGGGATGATTTTCACGGTCGCCCGTGATGCCGCCGACCCTATAGTGGTTGGTCATGCTCGCGCAACACGGATTCGGTATATCTAATGCGCCGGACTATTCCATCGATTGGGTAGGGATCGTTTCTCAGATTTGCCAAGCCCGCATCTTTACAAGGATCTTACAAACTTCACGAACAATTTTGTTGTTTGTTATAAGAATTCTAAACATCTTCTCGCGAGATACACGCGAAGCAGGAAAGGGTATGCAAATGGACGGATTCGGACGATTTTCCCTCGCCGCCGTGATGGGCGCGGCGCTGGCCGCCGGCATTTCTATGACCGCCGGGGCCGCGGAGCCGACAGTCGTCGACCTCACCCAGGTCGGCTGCCAATTTCTCGAATCGGAAAAAGGCGTCGATCACATGTATCGACCGAAGAAGGCGGAGGATTGCGACGCCATCAACGCGAAATCGGGCGCCAAGCGGTTGGCTGCCGCCGGCCCGCTCGAATTGAAGCCGGGCAAATACATCTTCCGCGTGACCAACAAGAACGTGCCTTATACACTTGGATTTTGGTTGCGCGAGCACGACTACAGCCCCGGCAATCCAATCCATAAACTGTCCAAGACCAGCGTGTCGGGCGGCGGATTGACCCTCGGCAAAACGCGCGATTACGAAGTCGAGCTGAAGCCGGGCAAGTATCTGTTCTCGTGCCCGTTGAACCCGACACCGGATTATCCGCTGGTGGTCAAGGGCTAGGACCCGCCGCGCCGCCCGCGGGATTCGAAGACGACGATGGGAGCGTTAAGTCGTGGAAAACCTGCAAATCGATGGCGGCCGGCTGTGGGACAGCCTGATGCAGATGGCGGCAATCGGCGCTACCGAGAAGGGCGGCGTGTGCCGCCTGACTCTGACGGATTTGGACAGGCAGTCGCGCGACCTGTTCATTTCCTGGTGTGAGTCCGCCGGATGCTCTGTGGCCGTCGATGCGATGGGCAATATCTTCGCCCGCCGGCCGGGGCGGGATAACACGCTGCCGCCAGTGGTGACGGGCAGCCATCTCGACAGTCAGCCAACCGGCGGTAAATTCGACGGCGCGTACGGCGTGCTCGCCGGGTTGGAGCTTATTCGCACTCTGAACGATGCCGCGGTGGAAACCGATGCGCCGGTCGAAGTCGTAGTCTGGACGAATGAAGAAGGATCGCGGTTTCCCCCGGCGATGATGGGATCGGGGGTGTTCGCCGGAAAGTTCACGCTCGAAGAGGCGTATGCCACCACGGATGTAGACGGCAAGCGTGTCGACGAGGAATTGGACCGCATCGGATACAAGGGCGAAGGCTGCGGCGATCGGCCGATCGGGGCGTATTTCGAAGCGCATATCGAGCAAGGACCGGTGCTCGAGGCCGAAGGCAAAACCATCGGCGTGGTCACCGGCGCGCAGGGTCAAAGATGGTACGAAGTCACCTATACCGGCATGGAAGCCCATGCCGGTCCGACGCCGATGGCGCGCCGGCGCGACGCCTTGGTGGGCGCGGCGCGGCTGGTGCAGACGGTCAACCGTATCGGCCACGATTTTCAGCCGGATGCCTGTGCGACGGTGGGTATGATGCAGGTGCATCCGAACAGCCGCAATGTGATCCCTGGACGGGTGTTCTCGACCATCGATTTCCGCCATCCGGACGATGATCGCCTTGCGGCCATGGACGAAACGCTGCGCGGCGAAGCGGCGGACATAGCGTCGGCCTGCGACCTCGATTTCGAGATCGAGCAGATCCTCTACTTCGCACCGTCGCCGTTCGATGAGAAATGCGTGGCCGCCGTCCGTACCGGGGCCGACCGCGCCGGCCACCCTCACCGCGATATCGTGAGCGGCGCCGGTCATGATGCGGTCTACATGGCGACGGTGGCGCCCAGCGGAATGATTTTCGTTCCGTGCGAAGACGGCATCAGCCACAACGAAATCGAAAATGCGACGCCGGAAGATCTGGCGGCCGGATGCCAGGTTTTGCTGCACGCCGTGCTGGAAACCGCTGGCGCCCGTTAGAAACCGGCGCGGCTCAACGACAGACCGCGTGGGCCGACCAGACGGCGAGGCAGAAGACCGTGATCGCACCGGCCTGATGGAGGACCGCGAGTGGCAGCGGGACCACCAGCATCAACGTGACGATTCCCAGGCCGAGTTGCAGCAGCGTCGCGGCGAATAAATAATTGAGCGCGCGCGCCGGACCGGCGGGCAGCCATGCACCGCGGCCGGCGACCCATAATGCGGCGGTTCCCGCCAGCGTCAGATACGCCATGATCCGGTGATTGAACTGGACTGCCGCCACGTTCTCGAACGGGTTCAACCAGAACGGCGTTAACTGCCCGTACTCTTCGGGGAAGAATCGGCCCTGCATCATCGGCCAGTCATTGTAGATGCGCCCGGCCTCCAATCCGGCAACCAGGGCGCCGGACAGGGCCGTCGCGAATACGAGTGCGAGCAGGGCGAGCGTGCCGCGGCGAATGCCGGTGGGGCAGGGCGCCGCCGCCGCGAACCGCAGCCGGCCGAACCCGACCCAGAGCAATGCCCCGAGGATGACGAAGGCCAGGCCAAGGTGGACCGCCAGCCGGTATTGGCTGACATCGGTACGCGCGACGAAGCCGCTCTTGACCATCCACCAGCCGATCACCCCTTGCAGCCCGCCGAGAGCGAACAGGGCGATGAAGCGCGGCGCCTCGCGCCCAGCGATCTGGCGCCGCCAAACAAACCAGAGAAAGGGCAGGCCGTAGACCGCCCCGATGAGCCGCCCCCAAAGCCGGTGAATGTACTCCCACCAGAATATGTTCTTGAAGCCGGACAGGGTCATGCCCGCGTTTTCCAATCGATATTCCGATGTCTGGCGATACAGATCGAAGACCCGGCGCCACTCCGCTTCGCCGAAAGGCGGCAGCGCGCCGATAAGCGGGCGCCATTCGACCATGGAGAGTCCGGATTCGGTGAGCCGTGTAATCGCGCCGATCAGCATCATGGCGACCACCATGGCGGCGCACAGGAAAAGCCAGACGGTGACGGCGCGTGAGCCGTGGGCGCCGGTGTGCGGCGACTCGGTTGCAGAGTGCATTGGCGCACTATTCAGAATGTCGGCCCGGCAGGCCAGAAGGCAATTCGACGCAACCCGAGCCGGTCAGTCCGGCCTTGAAGCTGCGTGTGCTAGTCCGCCGGCGGGCGGCTCAGGCGTCGACTTGCCAGGTGTGGCCGCTGTGCAGCAATTCTTTCAGCGATGGCGTCGGCGATTGCTTTTTCACCGCGTCGATCTGCTCGTACACGGCGCTCGTGTATTCGGCGGCCGGTTCGCAATAGATCACGCCGAGGGCGACGGGGAATTCCGGCGCCTGCATCTGCGCCAGCAGGGTCGCCAACACCTTGTTGGTTTCGTCATGGACGAGGATATCGTCCTCGGTGATGCCGTTCTCGCCAATCTTGACGATCTCGAGTTTCAACGTGGTCGTGTTGAGGCGGATGCCCTTGTCACTGTCTTTGCCGAAAAGGACCGGCTTGCCGTGTTCGAGATGAACCTGGGTGTCGGCGGCGACGCTGCGGTCGGTGAAATGGGCGAAGACGCCATCATTGTAGACGATGCAATTTTGAAAGATTTCGACGAAGGAGGCACCCTTGTGTCCGTGGGCGCGCACCAGGACGCCGGGGAGATGCTTTTGCAGCGTATCGACCGAGCGGGCGACGAAACGGGCGCCGGACCCGAGCGCGAATTCTATCGCCGAGACCGGATTGTCCACCGAGCCCAGCGGCGTCGAGGGCGACCGCGTGCCGATCTTCGAGGTCGGCGAGTACTGACCCTTGGTCAGGCCATAGATCTCGTTGTTGAACAGCAGGACGTTCACGTCGACGTTGCGGCGGATGACGTGCAGCGTGTGGTTTCCGCCGATCGACAGGCAATCGCCGTCACCGGTGGCCACCCAGACGTCGAGCTCGGGATTGGTCAGTTTGACCCCTGTGGCGATCGCCGGCGCCCGGCCGTGGATGGTGTGAAAGCCGTAGGTCGCCATGTAGTAGGGAAAGCGCGCGGCGCATCCAATGCCCGAGATGAAAACTGTTTTCTCGGTCGGCGTACCGATCTCGGCCAAGGCGTTTCGTACGCCCTTGATGATTGCGTAGTCGCCGCAACCGGGGCACCAGCGGACTTCCTGATCGGAAGTGAGATCCTTGACTGTGAGCTTCTCCGGCGATTTGACCACCGTCATTTTATTTCTCCAGCTGCTTCAGGATCGCGTCTTCGATGGTGGCGATCTTGAAGGGTTGTCCGTTGACTTGGCTTAGTCCTTTGGCATCCACCAGATACTTCGCCCGCAAGACGTTGACGAGTTGGCCGTTGTTCATTTCCGGCACCAATACATTGTCAAACTGGCCGAGCAGGTCGCCTAAATTCCTCGGGAACGGCCAGATGTGACGCAAGTGGATGTGTGACACATCCTTGCCCATTGCGCGAAGGTTGGAGACGGCGCGGGATATTGGACCGTAGGTGGAACCCCAGCCGATCACCGCCAGCGCACCCGAGTCATTCCCGTCCGCCACGTCCTGAAGCGGGATGTGATCGGCGACGCCGTCGACCTTTGACGCCCTCGTATCGGTCATTTTCTGATGATTTTGCGAATCGTAGGAAATATGGCCGGAATCGTAAGATTTTTCGATGCCGCCAATGCGATGCTCCAATCCCGGCGTGCCCGGCTTTACCCAGACCCGCGCCAGCGTTTCCGGGTCGCGCAGGAAGGGATGGAAGCCCTCCGTATCGGTGTGAAATTCGGTCGGGAAGGGCTCGAACGTGTCCACGTCGGGGATGCGCCAGGGTTCGGCGGCATTGGCGATGTACCCGTCGGTCAGCAGGATTACCGGTGTCATGAATTTCGTCGTCAGGCGCACCGCTTCGATGCCGACTTCGAAACAATCCGCCGGAGAACACGCCGCCAGCACGACGACCGGGCTGTCGGCGTTGCGGCCGTAGACCGATTGATAAAGATCCGATTGTTCGGTTTTTGTCGGCAGTCCGGTGGACGGGCCGGCGCGTTGCGAATTCACGATAATCAACGGCAGTTCGGTCGAGATTGCGAGACCGATCGCCTCGCCTTTCAGGGCCACGCCCGGGCCCGAACTCGAGGTAACGCCGATCGATCCGGTATAGGAAGCCCCGATCGCCGAACATACGGCGGCAATCTCGTCTTCCGCCTGGAATGTGACGATATCGAAGTGCCGCAAGCCCGCCAGGGCATGGAGCAGAGAGGATGCCGGCGTGATCGGATAGGAACAGAAGGTCATTTTAAGGTCGGCGAGTTTCGTTCCCGCCAGCAGGCCCCACGCCAACGCGTCCGTCCCGGTGATGTTGCGGTATACGCCGGGTTCCAGCGCCGCCGGCGGTACGATGTAGCTGCTGATTTCGCCGGGCATCTCCGCCGTTTCCGCGAATGCGTGTCCGGCGTTAAGGGCGGCGATGTTGGAATCAGCGATATCGGGCCGTTTGGCGAATTTCTTCTTCAGCCAATCGGTGGTCGGCGCGCGATCGCGCCCATAGAGCCAGTAGACGAGGCCGAGGGTCCAGAAATTTTTGCACCGCAGCGCTTCTTTCGATGTCAGTCCCATCTCCTTCACCGCCTCGACGGTGAGTTTGGAAATATCGATCTTCAAGGCGCGAAACTTCTCCAGGGTGCCGTCTTCGAGCGGATTCGACGTGAAGCCGGCTTTGTCCATGTTGCGTGCCGTGAAGGTGCCCGTATCGACGATGATCAGGCTGCCCGCATGCATGTCGTCCACATTGACCTTGAGCGCCGCGGGATTGAACGCGACCAGCACGTCCGGGACGTCGCCGGAGGTGGCGATCGACCGGGCGCCAAAATTGATCTGAAAAGCCGATACCCCATAAGTCGTGCCCGCGGGCGCTCGGATTTCGGCGGGGAAGTCCGGGAATGTCGCCAGATCATTGCCGGCTAGGGCGGTTGTGTCGGTGAATTGGCTGCCGGTAATTTGGACACCATCACCGGAGTCACCCGCGAATCGGATGACGACGGAATCCAGTTCCTCACGTGGTAGCAGAACCGGTTCCTCTGCAGACACTGCGGCCATTTCTTTACGGCCCTCCCTAGCGTTCTCGGGCGTTTCCGCCTCGATTGTCATTGAACAGTAACATCAAATTTGGCCCTGCCAAATCACACCTTTGCGGGGTAGTACGGTCGCTTGGCGATCCTCACGACCCGCGCTGAATCTCAGAATGTCCATGCGATGACGATTGACTCCGTCGGCCGGTCCTGATGCTCTGTTTCCCGGCCTTTGCCGACGTCATCCAAGCATGTGCGGAGGTAACTTATATTTTTCGCTTGCGTTGTCCAGCTTCCTGATCCTGTGGGCACTGCGGCCCTAGTCGAGTACCGCCAACATTTCCTCAATTCTGCTGTATTTACGCCGCGGCGCGCCGGGGTTGGCGTTGGCGATTTCGCTCTCGTCGATCTTCTTCCAATCCGGATATGTGACCCAGCGCACGTCCCGCTCACCGAGCAGCGTCTCGAGTGAGAGTCGGCCCGATTTGTCTCCATTGCCCTGTTCATCGAGAATTCGCGCCGCGGCGTGGTCGCCGTCATGTTTGTTGGTGCCGATGACGCCGGTGGGCCCCCGTTTGATCCAGCCGACCGCATACACGTTCCCCTGAATCAGGCCATCGTCATGGACTACGATGCCGCCGCGTTCGTCGAAGGGGACCCCTGGAAACGGTTCGCCGTAATAACCGATTGCCGGGATGACCAGGCCGCATGCGACTTCAAAGAATTTTCCGGTGCCCACCGCACGGCCGTTCTCGACCGCCGTATGCTCCAGTTTCACGGCTTCAACGCGGTCGCCGCCGAGGATTTCCACCGGATTGGCAAAAAAGCTGAAATGCAGCCGTTTGGTTTTTCCCTCGGCGGAGAGGGTGGTGAAACCGCGCAGGCTTTCCAGGTTTCGTTCGCACAGCCGCCTTTCGCGGTCTTCCATCCCTTCGGGAACGCTGTCCGGCAATTGCGCCGGGTCGACCACGGGATGGCAATCCGTCAACTGCCCCATTTCGCGCAGTTCCACGTTGGTGAATTTCGCTTCCACCGGCCCACGGCGGCCGCACATGTAGATATCGGTAAGCGGCGAGGCGTGGATCGCCGCGGCGGCATAGTCGGTCAGGTCGGTTGCCGTCATTTCCTCCGGCGTCTTGGCCAGGACGCGGGCGCAATCGACCGCGACATTGCCGTTACCGACGACCACCGCCGCGCTGATGTTGAGATCGGGGTCCAGGTCGCGGAAATCCGGATGGCCGTTGTACCAGCCGACGAAGGACGCGGAACCGATGACGCCCTGCTTGTCCTCACCGGGAATACCCAATTTCCGGTCGAGCGGCGATCCGACCGCGAGTACGACCGCGTCGTATATGTCCTGCAATTCGCCGACGGTGATGTCGCGGCCGACCTCTACATTGCCGTAATAGCGGACCGCCTCGTTGAGCGCGGATTTTTCGTAGGCGCGCCAAACATTCTTGGTTTTCTGGTGATCCGGCGCGACGCCGCCGCGAATCAGGCCGAACGGCGTCGGGAGCCGTTCAATAATGTCAATCTGGCAATCCACGCCAGATTTCAGAAGCGCTGCGACGGTGTAAAAGCCGCTCGGCCCAGATCCGACAATCGCCACTTTCAGGGGCATTGTCGTGGTTCCTCCCCGGTAAACTTTATTATCGGCGGGGCAACCTAATGCAAACCGTTCACAGAATCAAAGCGGCGGTCGCGCCGCCGGGCTGAACAGGCGCATGAAACCGGGAGTCAGTGAATGTAGCCGCAGTCCCGAAAATTCCTGACCTCGGCGGGGGTAATAATATTTCGTCCGGCGACGTTCACTGAATGAATGTCTCCATCGATATTTAATTCCCAGAAGGAAAGAAATTTCGACAGCTTCGGATACCGCGGCGCCAGATCCATGAATTGCCAGATGAAACTTTGCAGAACGCTGGGGTGGTCCGGCATATGGTAGAGGATCTCCGCGGTGGTCAGCCGATAGCCGCGCAGTTGTCGTTCAATTTCGTGCATTGCTGTTCTCGCCAATGTGGTACATGGGTCAATGGTTGAACATCCGAAATCTTAAGCGAGAATTGACGAATAATACATTAACATCAAGCGATTGGCAGCGATCGGCCAAGAGTGCTGACAGGCCGGTCGAAGCGGATAGCGTGTATTTCAAGGGCTTACGGTCGATTGCCTTATCTGCCGTCATCCACCGGCGGCAGGCGATGGCGCAGCGAGTGGATACGCCGCAGCGCATCCAGCGGCGGGCGGAGTGGATTCAGGCGATCCTCGCCATCGGCAGCCCAGGGGTCGAGCCGAATTTCCAGCAGCGCAATCATGTCGTAGGTCGCGGTACCCCTGTCGCGCTCGTCCAGCCCCCGTCCCAGCGGGTCGATGATATCGGCAAGGGCGGCATGATCCGCATCCGAAAATATGCCGAACCACCGCAGCGTTTCCGCCAATTGGCGCGCCGCGCGCCGGGTCAGCCGTTTTGGGTCGTAATGTAAGGCGGCATAGCGAAAGGCGGCATCCTCGCTGATCGTCAGGAAATAAGGCCTGTCCCCGGCCGCGCGCTGTGCCGGAGATGCCGGCGCGCGGGGCCGGCGTACGCCGGCGCTGCGCCCAGCCGTTGTCGTTCGGCCGGCGCCTTCAGCTCCGTATCGTTGTATTAGTCGCGTAATTGCTCCCGCAATCATTGTATTTTCTTTCTCTTTTCAGCCGGTTATGGCGTTTCTCCAAATAAGGCTAGCAGGGATCGTGCCACATTGAGGATGCAATCCGGGACGGTGATTTGCCGGGGTACGCACGGACTCAAACGGCGCGGCATGTTCTGCCGCACCGGCGGAAAATTTTGCCGGGTTGGACGGTTTCCCTGCTCGATCCAGTGGCGAATTGGCGACGCTGTCGATATGATCGCGGTAGCATGGGGCGGAAAAGACGGAAATGACCGAACGGCAGCACGGCGATCCGGAACGTGACAATAAGCCCACCGCGGGTTCGGTGCGCAGCACCGGCTATCGTCTGTGGCAAGTCGTCAATTTGTGGCAGCGGCGGCAGAAGGAGGCGTTGTCCCCCTTTAATTTGACGCCGGTACAATTTCTTTTACTTGCCGGCCTCGACGATTTGTCGGGAACCGCGCCGGAGCCGATTACCCAAACCGTCCTCGCCCGGCACTGCCGGACCGATCGAATGATGACGTCCCAGGTGCTTCGCCATCTGGAAGGGGATGGGCTGATCCACCGGCGCGAACATGACGGCGACGGCCGCGCAATGGCGGTCGAGATTGGCGAAGCAGGCCGCAACTTGGTGCGCAAAGCGGCCAAATCCGTGGAGCAGGTTGAGGCGGCGTTCTTCCGGGCGCTTGGGCCGGACATTCCCGCATTCGGCGATGCGCTTACCTTGCTGTCGGGCGAACGTCCGCGGCGGCGTGTGCCGGCCGGAAGCCGGTCCTCTTGAGGGAAATATTTCGGCGGCGAATGGTTTCCGCGCACCGAATCGGGATAAAACAGATTATCGCAAATCGCCGTGCCGCGGCGTCACCGGGCATGGGCGGATAATATCTTGGGAGGATCGATCTGATGAAGCGCAGCGCGGCTCAACTTCTTGCGGCCACTTTGGAATCTCATGGGGTGGATATCGCCTTCTGTGTGCCGGGCGAAAGCTACCTCGCGGTGACCGATGCGCTGATTGATTTTCCATCGATCAAGCTCGTGGTGTGCCGGCACGAGGGCGGGGCCGGTTTCATGGCGATCGCCGATGCGCGCAACCGCGGCAAGCCGGGCGTCTGTTTCATTAGCCGCGGACCGGGTGCAACCAACGCGTCGATCGCCATCCACAGCGCCTATCACGACGCGCTGCCGGTTGTTTTCTTCATCGGTCAGGTGGAACGCGACGAGAAGGGCCGCATGGCGCTGCAAGAATTGAATTATTCGAAGACTTTTTCCGACACGACCAAACTCGTCATCGAGGTGGACGATGGCGACATGCTGTCCGAGGCCGCGGCCCGCGCCTTTCATGTTGCGTCCTCCGGGACGCCGGGCCCGGTTGTCGTGACGCTGGCGGAGGACATGCTCGACGATCCGGTCTCGGCCCCGGTGCTGTCCCCGTCGCCGCGCGTTCGCATGGCGCCCGCGCCCGACGACGTTGCGCGGATCGCCGATATGATCGGCAAGGCGAAAAAACCGCTGGTCGTCGCCGGAGGCTTGGTGGAAGGCGCGCTGGCGTTGGCGGCGCTGACTGAATTTGCGGAGAAGTTCGACCTGCCGGTCTGCCCCAGCCACCGGCGGTCGCATGTGTTCGACAGCTGGCACCCGAATTGCGGCGGCTATCTCGGCAGCCGCGCACCGAAGCAGCAGCTCGACCTAATGAAGGAAACCGATCTGATGCTGGTGATCGGCGAACGGCTTGGCCCGACGGTGAGTCAGGGTTACAGCTTTCCCGCCGCGCCGGTGCCGCAGATGTCGATGGTCCACGTCTGGCCCGACCCCGTGGAGGTCGGCAAGATTTTTCAGCCGACGATCGGCGTCGCTGCGGATGTCGGTTTGTTCCTGGACGCGATGCTGGCGCAGGACGCGCCCGCCGCCGCGAACGGTCGCGCGCAATGGATCGGCCGCCTGAACAAGGTGCACCAGGAACTGACGACTTGGGAGCCGGTGTCGGCGAATGACGGCGTGGTGTTCGGCGGCGTCATGGCGGCGATCAAGGAACATCTTGCGGCGGATGCGGTGGTGACCAGCGATGCGGGAAATTTCAGTTCCTGGATTCACCGGTACCTCTATTTCCGCCAGACCAACATGTTCATCGGGTTCGCGACCGGCGGCATGGGCGGTGGCGTGCCGTCCGCTGTCGCGGCGTCGATCGCCGATCCCGGCCGGCAGGTGGTCGGCTTCGTCGGCGACGGCGGCTTCATGATGACCGGTAATGAACTGGCCACCGCCGTGCAGTACGAAGCGCCGGTAAAAATCTTCATCGCCAACAACGCCAGCTACGGCACTATCCGCATGCATCAGGAAGGACGGTATCCGGGCCGGGTCACCTCGACCGCGCTGAACAACCCGGACTTCGCCAAATTGGCGGATGCCTACGGCGCCCTCGGATTGAAGATCGAGAATGACGGGGATGTGGAGTCGGTGGTCGCCAAGGCGATGAGCCATGACGGCCCGGTGGTGGTCGATGTGCGGACCAGCCTGAACTATCTGACCGCATGGCGGAAGCTGGAGGACATGCCGGCCTACAGCCAATAGGGCGGCTTCGTCTCAGTTGGCGTCGGTTCAGCAACCAGTTCGTTGCGTTACCCCCCTGCTATTTTCTTCCTACTCGCGGGAGAGGCGTTGACCGCGCGCAGCGGTCAAAGGGGAGGGGGATCATCAAATTTCCAGACTTACGTCTAAGAGGCGCTGCGCGACCCATTCAATCGAGGTGCAGCTTCATCCCCACATGGGAGGCGGTGAAGCCGAAGGATTCATAGAACCGGTGCGCATCGGGCCGGGTCTTGTCGGCGGTGAGTTGCACCATATGGCAGTCGCGTTCGCGCGCCCGGTCGATCGCCCAGCGGAATAACGCCTGGCCGATGCCCCGGCTGCGATAGCTTTCGGCGACGCGCACGCCCTCGATCTGCGCCCGCTTGCCGCCCTGATAGGTGAGATTGACGATAACGGTGATCTGCAGCGTGCCGATCACCGCGCCATCATGCTCCGCCACGACGACCTCGTTGTTCGGGTCCGCGTCAATCGCCGCGAAGGCGCCGGCATAGGCGTCGGGGAGCGGGGTCTCGTCGCGTTCGCGGATTTGTCCCAGCGGATCGTTGGCCAGCAGGCTGACGATGGCCGGCAAATCGGTCGTCCGCGCCGGGCGGATGACCAAATCCTCGGGCGGGCGATCGGCCGTCACGCGTCTAGCCCTTGGCATACCGGGCGCGCACCGCGCGCTCGAGCGCGGCGGCCACCAGCCGGTCGATATCGAGCCGGTGGCGAACCATTTCCAGGACGCGCATTTCCTCGAGCTCGACCTTGCGGTCGGCCGCGGCGATTTCGACGGCAAGCGCATAGGCCGTTTCGCGCAGCCCTTCCGGCAGCGCATTGTCGATTACCTGCAACGCCGTCTCGAGACCTTCCTCGGCCGACAGCATTTCCGCGCAGGTGGCGGCGGTCTCGGTCAATGTGTCGGAATCAAAGCCGTCGAACACCGGTAGCCCCTGGACGATCTGGCCGATTGTCGAGAGTTCCGTATCCGGCATTTGGCGGTCCGACGCGGACACGATGACCATGGTGTAAATCAGGGCGGCTTGTTTGCTGAGCATTCAGGAATCCATTTTTGTGTGAATTTCGCTTGCCCTGCATATGGGGAGCCGGTGGTGGGGAGTTCAAGCCTGCCCGTTCGTCTTCGGGTGTGAAAAGAAGGTCTTGCAGGCAGCCACCGCGTCGGCGAGGCCGACCCGCTCCATCTCCACGCCGTCCGGAAAGGCTCCGCCGAGGCGCGACGGCATCATCGGGTCGAGCAGCACGAAGACGCCCCGGTCGGTCGCCCGACGGACCAGCCGGCCATAGGCCTGTTTGAGCCGCAGCCGGGTCAACATGTCGTCATAGCTGCGCCCGCCGAATGCCTTGCGGCGCGCCTTGTGCAGGATGGTCGGGCGGGGCCATGGTACCCGGTCGAACACGATGAGGCGCAGGCTCTCGCCCGGTACGTCGACGCCGTCGCGGACCGCGTCCGTGCCGAGCAGGCAGGATTTCTCCTCGGCGCGGAAGATGTCGATCAAGGTGGCCAGGTTCAGCCGGTCCACGTGCTGGGCATAGAGCGGCAGGGCCGCCTGATCGAGCGGTTCGGCGATCCGGCCATGGACCTGGCGCAGCCGGCTGATCGCGGTGAACAGGCCAAGCGCCCCGCCGCCCGAGGCGAGGAACAGTTCGCGATAGGCCGCCGCCACCTGCGCGGCATCGTCTTTGCGCACATCGGTGATGACGAAGACGCGCGTTTGCTCGTGGTAGGCAAAGGGCGACGGCACCGCGGCCCGGATTGCTGCCGGCAGGTGGTCCGCGCCGGTGCGTATTTCGGCGGCGCGCCAGTCGGCTTCCGCATCGCCGGATCCGTCGCGCAATGTCGCGGAGGTCACCAGCACGCCATGCGCCGGCACCGCCACGGTTTCGGCGAAGGGCAGGGTCGGGTCGACCCAATGGCGGTACATGCCGATGTCGATGTCGCGGCCCTCCATGCGCTCGACCGCGAACCAGTCGACGAAGTCGGTCGGCGTTTCCGTCGCCAAGGCGCCCAGCATGTCGCGCCAGGCGCGCAGCAGCGATTCCGCCCGGTATTGCAGCGACCGGCAGACCGCCTCGATGCGGATGCGCGTCTGCGTGTCGAGATCCTCGGCCTCGTCGTCGAGCCGTGCCAGCAGGCGTTCGCGCAATTTACGGACGGGGTCTTCGATTTGTCGCAGGGCGGCCGCGAGTTCGGCGGCGGCGCCCAACACGGTGTCCGCCGGCTCCGAGATTTCGGCCTCCAGCGCATAGGGCCCCCGGCTGTCCGGCACACGGGCATAGGTGTGCCCCCGGGCGGCGGCGAGGAAGGCTTCCCCGATACCCTTCGGCTGCTCGTCGACGCAACGCTGCCGCCAGCCGGTATCGGGCAGCACGCCGGCCGCATGCAAACACTGGTCGAGCGCGGTTTGCGCCGCATCATCCTCGCCCAGCAGGTCCTCCACCCGGCGTTTGAGGCCGCGGCCGCGCCGCCGGGCCTCGACGCCGCGCAGCCAGCGCCGCAACTCGGCCATCTCCCGGCCGCTGAGATGGGCCGAAAAGGCGCCGTCCGCCGCGTCGAAGACATGATGGCCCTCGTCGAAGACGTAGCGTGTCGGGGCATGTGCGTTTTCGCCGGCATCGCGCGCCGCCTGCACCATTACCAGCGCGTGGTTGGCGATCACCAGATCGGCGCGTCGCGCCTTGCGCACGCTGCGCTCGATGAAGCATTTGCCGTAGTGGTCGCAGGCCGAGTAGATGCATTCGCCGCGATGGTCGCTCAGGGCCAGCGTGCGGCCGGTGCCCAGAAGGTCGACCAGCCAGGCGGGAAAGTCGCCGCCGGCCATGCCGCCGTCCCGCGACCGGCCGGCCCAGCGCGCCATCAGCCCCAGCGCGACCGCGTCGTGGCGGCGCAGGCCGACGCCGCGGACCGCTTCCTCGAAATTCAGCAGGCAGAGATAGTTTTCCCGGCCCATCCGGACGACGACGCGGTTGCTCTTGCGGGCGGGTTCCGGGAACAGCCGGTCGAGTTCCTGATCGATCTGATGCTGCAGATTGCGGGTGAAGGTGGAGATCCAGACCGGTGCGCCATTGCGTTCCGCCCACAGGCTGGACGGCGCCAGATATCCCATGGTCTTGCCGACGCCGGTGCCTGCCTCGGCCAACAGGAAATGTGGGACGCCGGGCTTGGCGCGGGGCGCGAAGGCGGCGCTCACGGCGGACGCATAATCCGCCTGGCTCGGCCGCGCCTCGGCTTCTCCACCCAACAGCTCGTTCAGCCGCTGCCGCGCCGCCGCCGGCTCGACGGCGATGCTGCCGGGCGGGTCCGGCGGCGCATGATCCTTCCATTCCGGCAGACGCCGCCAGACATCGAGTCCGGCGCCCGGCGCGCGCGTCTGCGATGTTTCCTCCTCGCCGAGGGCGCGGAGGACGGCGGCGCCCCAGGGCCAGCCGCCGCCCGACATCGCGTGCGCGACCGGCCGCGCGCCGCGCGCCGCGCTCTCTTCGCCGAGGTCGGCCAGCAGCCGCGTCGCGGCGCGGCGGAGCACCAGGGCGGCGCCGGCCAGATCCGTCGGCGGGTCCAGGTCCAGGGCGGTCGCCAAGCCGTACGGCGTGGGGACGCA
>Ga0224508_10001133_pt1 | contig 24286 bp, 27 predicted proteins | sample SF_Jan12_sed_USG_4_FD_170157 | JGI IMG/M metagenome (GOLD analysis project Ga0224508, IMG submission 170157) | Sediment microbial communities from San Francisco Bay, California, United States - SF_Jan12_sed_USGS_21 | ecosystem: Environmental > Aquatic > Marine > Sediment | place: USA... | reverse complement strand
CCGCAGTGCAGGACCTGGAGGTGACGGCGGTAGTCGAGCCGCTCGAGCCGCCCGAGCTGTTCGATTGGTTCGTGTCGTTCCGCGAGGCGCTCGGCATGCACATCGTGTCGCTCGAAGAGCCGGGTATCGGTAGCACGCTGGTCAACGCCATCAACGACGCCCACGTCGTGTGCCTGCTCTCGGACCGACTGGTGGGTGGGGCGGGGGTCGAGGTGGAGTTCTTCGGCGAGCGAACCAAGCTGCCGGCCGGGCCCGCCACGCTCGCCCTTCGCACCGGCGCGGCGATGTTGCCGGTCGGCGTCTATCAGCGCACGAAGGGCACTCACGCATGGTGCCGGCCTCCCGTGCCAGCCGAGCGTGAGGGCAAGCTGCGAGCCGACGTGCAGCGGGTCACCCAGGCCCTGGCCCACGAGCTCGAGATCCTGATCAGGGCCGCGCCCGAGCAGTGGCACCTGATGCAACCCAATTGGCCGTCAGACCCCGGATACCCTGCAAACAAAGGGAAATAGCGGTGTGTCCGCGGTCCGCGGACACAAATCGGACACACTGGAACGCTGTGGTGCTCGTGTTGATCGCAGTCGGCTCTGCCGCCGCTGCGTGGCTCCTGTGGCGCCTCGACAAGGGCTTCGGCGACTAGTGGGCTTCTGGGACTCTTGCTCGCACTGCTGCGGCCCTGTGACGCCCCCAGAGCGGTTCTGCAGCCGCGAGTGCCGGGTCGACGCCGCGCGGCTGAAGGCGGCTCAGGCCGTCGGCAGCTACGACAGTGAGAACGTCGGCGCCGCGCCCCGATTCTGACGGGTCCCCTCGGTCGATGCTGTCGACCAGAGTGGGACCCACGGGTCCCACCACCTGCGTCGGCGATGGCCTCGGGTTACCAGCCCCGGGGTCTGCCCTTCGCTCAAAGTGTCTACCCCGGTAGACACTTCCTGCAGTTCCCGGACGATGCGGCCGTGGTGCAGCGCCCCGACCGGCCCAATCCCCGGTCGGGGCCCTGCAGTCCCGGAGTCGTCGGGGGACCGCCGTAGGAGATTGTACGACGGGCCACTCCGGGGTGGCTGAGCGGGAACGCCGGGGCCGATGACAGGACCGCCGCCCCCGCTCGAGCTCTATGCCACCTGCAGCAGCCGGAATGCGTCGGCGTTGAGCACGTCCGACCCGGTCCAGCGGAAGACGGCGATCCCTCGCTGGCCGGTGGGTCGGCCGTTGCCGCCGACCACGGTGGGGACAATTTCGGTGACGATGCCGGGGGCGTCGACGATGCCGTAGTTGGAGAAGTCGCCGACGATGACGGCGTTGTCGCCGGTGTCGGGACTCCCGTCGGCGGCGGCGTCCATCGCCGAGGACAGCACCACAGGGCGGCCGTGCAGCGCCTGCGACTCGATGCCGGTGCCCGCCACCACGGTGGAGCCGTGATACAGCTGCACCGCCGCCAGCCCGGCCGTCTCGAGCAGCCCCACCACGTGACCGTGATAGCTCGGGTGCATCAGCCACGTCGCACCGATTTGGTGGATGGCCGGGAGCTCAACTCGGAGCAGTTCTCGGACGTCCTCCAGGTCGACAGTGGCGGCCGAGTCGGTCGCCACCTCACTGCCGGCGACAGCGTCGAGCGCCACCTCGATACCGGTCGGCTGGTTGCTGGCCCCGGTACCGATCGCGAACGCCGACGCCTCCTTCGACGACATCGAACTCGAGATCAGTTCGACGATGAGCTGCGTCAGGTTCGGAGCCGACCGGAACGCCTCCAACGAACCAGGGATATATCCCGTCAATCTGTTCAACGGCACGTTCACTTCCGACAGCGTGCTGGTGTCGTCGGATGCCTCGACGCCCTCAGCGTCCCAACTGGCGGTCGCCTCATCGGACACCACGAACCGGTAGTCCCGAAGGTCGGCGGCCATCTCCACACGTGAGATGTTCCGGAACGCCTGCGCACTGACGTCGTAAGCCGTGGAGTGAGTCAAAGTCGGCGAGATGGCCTGCGGCACCAAGTACCCCCCGGTCGAGTCGGTGCCGGCCGTCATGGCCCTTACGTGGTCAGCGGCGTCGGCCAGGGCCTGCCGCTCCGACGGATCGAGCAGCTCGGGCTGCCCAGCAGCCAACTTCGACCACCCACTGACGTACAGCGGGTCCGATGCCCGCAGGTAGGTGAGGGCCGCGGCCGCGCTGCCGACACCGCCCCGCTCAAGGACCGCATGAGTCGCTTCGCGGGCGGCCACGGGCAACGTGTCGTCCAGCTCGAGCACCGACATGGCCCGGCCCCGTGCGTCGCCGCACAGATGGCCATGCTCCCGAACGGCCTGCCACGGGTCCCGCCGCCAGTCGCGCTGGTCACGGCCAAGAGTGCCGAGCGGGTCACGCTGGAAGGACGTCCCGGCCGGCGAGTCGGGGAGCTGCGGGCTTGAGGCGCCCCGGTCGTTCTCCCCGCGGACAGCACACTGCGCAGCCAACTCTCGGCGGTGAGCCGCCTCCTCCGGGGTGTACTCGGGCAGGTCGTCGGTGATGGATTCGGTCTGTTCGTTCATGTCTGCGCCCTCCTGGGCGTCGTGATGTCGGAGCGAGGTGACGGCGGAGCCCTTGTACGCCGAGACGGCGACGAGCGAGATTTCGACGAGCTCGACCGACTGGCGGATGATGGTCCCGTCGACGGCCTCGCTATGGGCCCCGTCCCTGAAACCGATGCTGATCGAGCTGAGGGCGCCGTCGGCGACGAGCTCGCGGGCCTCACGGCCGCTGGCGGTGTCAGCCAAACGGGCGACGATCGTGAAACCATCGCCGTCGTCGACCATCGACACGACCGTCCCGACCACATGCTGGTGATCGTGCGCTCGGAGCAATGGCAGCCGGGGATGCCGGGGCCGGATAGAACCTCGAGCGAAACGCTCGCGGTACGGGCCGGCGCCATCGTTCACGACCGCGGTCTCGTTCCACCGCATAGCGGTCGCAGTGATGGTGCGGCCATCGGCCGCCACGTCGGTCAGCGTCGCGCTGCGCGTGAGCATCGTCGGTTCACCTCGAAATGAGAATTCAGTGATTTCGGGTGTCCGGACTCACGCCACGGTGCAGTCCCCAGCCACTCGGGCGTGGGGCCGCTGCATTCGTGCAACGTGTCCTATGTGGACGCTCCCAGACTACGCCACCACGACGACAACCGCAGGCATCCCGGGGCCCTGGGAGAGCTCGAATTACCGTCTGGTACAGCCAAACTTCTTGACATTGAACGAATTGGCGCGAGGCTCTCTTGGGGGCAACAACAAGGGAGCGGATTATGAAGAAAAAGATTGCAGCAGCGATATTTGCCGGAGCGTTGTTCGGGGGTGTCGGACTGGCCGGAACGGCCGGAGCCGCCGAACCAGCCAACCAAGCCTGCATCGGCGACCTGTTCGGGGGGTTTGCCAGCGAGAACGGTGGACCTGTGCCGGGAGCAGGAGAGGTCGTGGCGCCGATCGCTCAAAATCCCGAGCAGTTCGGGCTCAACTCGTTCGGTGACGCGATTCAGGCCCTGCAGGCCGGCGCTGTGCCCGACGAGGTCCAGCCCAACTCCTGCAACGACTGAGCATCAGCAGCTAGACGTCGACGGGGGACGGGAGCGCACTGAGCGCACCCGCCCCTGTCGGCTGCTCTAGCGGAGATACACGGGGCCGGTGTCAGCGCCCGGCCAATTGGCCACCGCCTGCGATCTAGCCAAGATGATGGGCTCACCCCGGGCGCCGTCCGGCTTATCGGCCACGATGACGAACTGACTGTCGGGCGGGCAGTACAGGGCCCGGTGACCGAAACACTCGAGCCTGGCGAGCGCCCACTGAACGTCGCCGTCGAACTCGTCGAGCCGGCGCAGCTCATCACGAACCAGCCCCAAGTCGGGGACAGCGAGCCGGTGCCAACCGACAACCGACTCGAGGGGTTCCTCACCCGGGAACCAGGGCCGCAGCCCGCCGGGTGTGACCTGGCACGGGATGCTCGTCATACCGGCCTCGATGAGCTGCTCGGCGGTGGCGAACGCGTCCCGCTCGGTCGCCAACACCAGTTCGGGGAGCACCCGGGCCGCGTCCAACGGCGCCGGCCACAGCATCGAATACAGCCAATCGGTCTGGTCGGCCACGGTCAGCAGCCCGTCGAGGTGCTCACACGCAACCAGGGTCATCTCGGTCGCGATTTCGACGCGGGCGGCGTCGTCCTCGGCCACCTCGAGCCGTCCCAAGAGCTCGGCGCAAAGCGTGACGTCATCCATCGTCGCTCACCGCCCGAATCCGCTGCCGCATCGCGTCCAACGGGTCGACCGGCGACGCCAACGGCAACCCCGCAGCCGACCGCGCCCGAGGATGCAACAACAGGTCCGTCTCGCTCGACCGAATCTCACTGTCGAGGTTCCGGAGGGCTACCCGGTCACGCCAATCCGTCGAGGACTTCACCACGTCGGCCAGGGCCTCCCGCTCCGCACGCAGCTCGAGCAACCGCAGCACCATCTCGCGGTCCGATTCCTCGAGCCACCATGCCGCCGCCACCCACGCAGGTAACCCAGCCGGGTCCAACGGCTGCGACACCTCCCGCTGACGAATCTGATTCGCCCCCGAAGGGGCCTTCCGATGTGCCATTACTTAGCTCCTATCTCGCGAAACGGATTGCACCAGGGCGATGTGTGTTCGGAAGGGGCGGGGTCGCGGTGGGGTATTGGGCCCGCGGGCTTTGGGGTGCCGCCCTACCCCTGTGGGTGGATCGATGGGTGGTGGGGTGGTGGGGGCGGTGAGTGTGTGCATGGCCCTGCCTGGTGGGTTTCGTTTGATGGTGGTGGTGGGTGGCTGCCCTTGGCCCTGGCCCCCGGTGGTGGTTGGTTTCTGGGGAGGGGCCCCCTCCTGGTTGATGGGCCCCCGGGGTTTTCGTTGCGCCCCTTTGTTCGTTCATGGGCCGAGGACCTTGCGTGCTCGGTGGGCTGCGACTCGGCACGCGACGGAGCAGTAGCGGGCGTCGTTGCGTTGCGGGATGAAGTCGGTCTCGCAGGATGCGCACTGCTTTCGCCGGCGTTTCCCTGCGCCACGGTTTGGCGAGCGGTTCAGTCGGTACCAGACCCGGTCGTAGCAGCGGCGGGAGCAGACGTCGGTTTCGTTGCGCATGGCGAATCCGAAGACGCTGATGGGCTCCGTTTGCTTGGCCGTCATCACCCAGCCGTCGAGGAGCCGGTCGCAGCCGTCGCATTTGCTCATGACGTGGTCGTGGTCGTCGTCTCTGAAGATCTGCACCCTGGCTTGGGACTCGGCTTCGCTCTCGTAGCCGGCGCAGCGCCAGCACGCGACGAACCGGAAGCGGTCGGCGTCTCGGAAGATGGTGGCGTGTCGCGTCTCGTCATCGGCGAACCGATGGCCGCAGACGCCGCAGACATCACCGCTGCGACGGGACTCGAGGAGCGAATTGGTTGGGAACATGATGCGCTGGTGACTCATTGCGTAACGCCTCCCCTCAACATGATGAAGAGAACCGTTACGGGCTCGGGGCGACGCAACGACAACAACGAATCGCAAACACGAAACGCGCGTTCTCGCTCACGCGATTGAGGGCGCCACCACCACTGGAACCCAGAGGGTTCCAGAGTATGTCCCATCTCATGTGACGGTCCCGTACACGAGATGTGACGGTCCGCGTATTTCACAAGCACCGCCGACCGTCCCATCTCTTGTGACGGTCCGGGCGTCGATCGGGCACCTCTTCGTGATCGAAAAGGAACCCGTACCAAGCCGCTTGCGGTCCTCTTCGCGCTCGGCAGCCTTGCCCCGAACCGGGTCATCGAACAGACCGTCGTGCCCGGTGCCGATAGCCCGGCGGGCGTGTGGATCGGTCACGACGCCGTCTACGTCAGCGACGGCACCCACGTCATCCCCGTCCGCATCGAAGGCGGCCCCTGACCACACACGAGCAAGAGAGCCAAGAGCGTGCCCGGCGCTAACCGGCGACAACGGACAGGCCGGGCTGCCCTCGGGTCGTCATGACGGGCGAGAGTGGATTGGAGCTGTTCCTCAGCTACTCGAGTCGCGACGCCAAGGACGCATCGACGGTCCGGTCCGTGCTTGCGTCGGCTGGCCACGACATCTGGGTCGACTCGGCCGACATTCAAGTTGGCGACCAGTGGCGGGCCCGGATCGTCGCCGGGCTCGAGCAGGCCGACGCCATGGTCGTGTTGTTGAGCCGGCACAGCATCGAGTCCGATGATGTCCTGACCGAGGTGCAGATCGCTCGCGATCAGGGGCAGCGGATTCTTCCTCTTCGCCTCGATGGGACGGAGCTCCAGGGTGGGATGCTGTACGCGCTGACCGGGTTCCAGACCATCGATCTCCCTTCTGACCGGGATCGTGGCTTCCAGGTCACTCGCCAGCGGGATGGATGCCCGTCGTTTACCGGCATTCCCGGCTACCGGATCGCCGACGGCGAGCTCGCCATCGTTGGCGTCGAGGCCGCGTTCACGACCAGTGCCGAGCCCCTCGCCGGCCCATTGGCCGAGACCCGAGTCCCCGTCTCGGGCGAGACAGACCCCCGCTTCGGCTCCGGCTACTCGCTGCGCTTCGAGCTCCCCACCAGCCTGCGCGTTTCACCCGAGCGCTTCGAGACCTTCATCGTTGAGCTGCCCACGACCCTGCGAAGCGTCGAGACCGCTCCCACCGAGCCAGGAGAGACACCCGTCGAGACGAGTCTCACGTCCGAGGAGACGATCGAGTTCGAGCCAGATGACGATTCGCTCTCTTGGTGGCGGTCTCAGCCCGCGCGAGCGACGGCACAACCGGCTTCCGCTGTGTCGAGCTGTCCTCCGCAGCAGCACGGGTGGCCTTCGAACACTCAGGTCGATCGGTACTGAAGAGGTGGCTCACGAGGACGTTCGACTCTGGTCAGGGAACTGTCCGCGCGGGAGGGTCGCAGTCGCGCCCCGTTCGCGAAGGCTCAGGTCTGGGTTCGGTGACGACGGCGGAGGGAGAAACGACATGAGGCCCCGTCTGGGATCGGCAGTGGTCGTGGTCGCGTTGGCGATGATCGGGGTCAGCCCGGTGGCGGCGCAGACCGTGCATGAGTGCGTTAGCCGAAGTGGTGTGGTGGTGTCGCAGTCGGGCACTGCGACCTGTTCGTCATCGGTGGGTGCCGGCAATGTGGCCGTCGCCCGCGGTGATGGTGCGCACGCAGTGGCTGGCGTTGTCCCGGGTGACACCGACAATCGGGCTACTGCTGTTGGTGACGGCGCCGCCGCTGTCGCCTCTGGGCGTCGACAATCGGCCGGTGTCGGCAATCGAGTGATCGCCCGGGGTACGGCTGCGACCGGTCGAGCAGAGGGGAACGACAACTTGGTGCGGTCTTTGGGTGACCAGTCCGTGGCCACGGCCCTGGGTGACCGAAACGACGTCTTGGCCGATGGGCTGGCCGCGTCAGCCGAGACCATCTTGGGCGTGGGCGGCGATTCGACCGACAGCCGGCTTCGAGCCCTCGGCACCGACGCCCAGGCCCGGGCAGAGGGCACCATCGCCGCAGAGATCCGGGCCGAGGGCGCCGGGGCCAATGCGTACGCCGGACTGGGCAACGCCAAGCTGGTGATCGCCCGAGGTGATAGAGCGAATGCGAACTCGACGTGGCGGGGCGGTGCCCAGCGCACGATCGCCATCGGCACCGACGCCCTGGCCGGCGGCGCCCAGGGAGCAGCCGAAGTGGTCCTCGCCCGGGGCAACCGGGCGAGGGCAACGATCCTCTTCGGCTCCGGGCGCGTCTACGCCATCGGCGACGATGCCATCGCGCGGCCGTCCGTCGGAAACGAGCTCACCCGGGCGGTCGGTGACCGGGCGAGGGCGATCTGCACCGCCGGGATTTGCGGGGGCGACATGATCGCCATCGGTGACGATGCCCTCGCAGAGCTCCACAACGCCAACGGCAAGGTCAGGGCCGAGGGTGACCATGCCAACGCTCGGGCCGTCAACGGCAACGACCAGCGAGCACTTGCCCGAGGCAACCACGCCACGGCGCTAGCCACTGACGGCAACGGAAACCGCGCCCGGGCCAAGGCCGACTTCGCCACCGCCATCGCCGGACCCGGTGACAACAACCGGGCGACCGCCAAGGCCGCGTGCACGGTCGTGGCCAGCGGCGGATCGAACGAAACGTGCCCCTAAGCACCTCCTAGCGGGGTCACGGCGTCGTCCGCCACCTCACTGATCGGTCTCGAACCTCGGATCGTCCTCGATGGCCCACTCTTACTGACCCAACCGGCCGGGCCAATACTGCGAGTTCACCGATTCGAGCGACACCCGAGACGCCGCCGCGGCCGCCACCCCCAACCCGATGCGGTTCACCGACCCACCCCTCGACATAAGAGTCCGAACGCACCATCAACTCGGCGCGGCGCCTCATGTCCCGGCAATCAAACCCGATGAAACCGTCTACATCTGCGTGGAGTTTGACAACGGGAGCGATCCTGCTCCATCCGCGTGTGAAGTCACGTCGGTTGTTGCCGAGGCGTAGGAGGGCCACGGCCACGGGTTCTGACCTCCTGGTCAGGCCCTCCCGTTCTGGTATCGACCCGGTTCGCGTCTGCGGCGATTCGGCTGCCCGTTGGAGTGCTGCGCTATACCTATCGGGTGAGCGAAATGGTTGACATCGCCGACTACGCCCGCGACGTCGAGCGGATCCTGGCGTGGTTCACGGGCGCCGACGACCCCGAGATCGCGGCTCGGTTTGGTGTCACCGACGACGATCCCGGGCCTACGGTCGATGCGCTGGCCTCGTGGATCGTCGATTGCGAGCACCTCTCGGTCCACCCCCACCCGGGCGAGGGTCACGTCATCGCACCCCATTCGACCACTGTCGTCCTCAGCCGGGAAGAACCGCCTGTGCAGATCGTCTACTCCTACGGCTCCACCGAGCCGCGGCTCCATCACCCCGACGGCGACCCGACGACCGAATGGCCGCTCGACCGCGCGGTCGTCAGTGGTTTCGTCGACCAGTGGCTGCCGCATCCCGCCGACGACCCGCTCGCCCCGAACATGCCCCGCACCGCCGAGGAGTGGGGGGACGCCACCGGCAGCAATGGGGCCCAGGACGGCGGCCAGTAATGGCAGTATCGCCTGGCGTGTCTCACCGAGCGCCGATGACCGCGGCCAGCACCGTCTCGAGCGAGGGGCCGGCGGTGGGCGACAGCTGATAGCGCACCCTGGTGCGGGGCCGATCGCCGAGATCGATGATCGCGGCGAGGTCGACCGGCGTGCCGATGACGATGCACTCGGGGTCGACGTTGTCGATGGTGGCTTCGAGGTCGGCGCGCTGGTCGTCGGAGTACCCCATCGCCGGCAGCACCGCACCGATGTGCGGATACGTCTCGTACACGTCGGCGATCGACCCCGCGGCGTAAGGTCGCGGGTCGATCAAGTCCCGGGCCTCGTGCCGCCGGGCGGCGATGGTGCCCGCGCCATGGGGCATGTCGCCATGGGTGATCGTCGGGCCGTCCTCGACGACCAGGACCCGGCGACCCCGTATCACGTCGGGGGCTTCGGCCGTGACCGGAGACGCAGCCTCGATGACAGTGGCGTGGGGCGCCACGGTCGCGATGTTGGCCCGGACGACGTCGATGCCGGATCGAGGAGCGGTGTCGACCTTGTTGATGATGGCCACATCCGCCCGCCGCAGGTTCACGGATCCGGGCCAGTAGCGCAGCTCGTGTCCGGCCCGGAACGGATCGAGCACACAGATCCAGATGTCGGGGACGACGAACGGCAGGTCGTTGTTGCCTCCGTCCCAGACGATCACGTCGGCCTCGGCTGCCGCTCGTTCGACGATGGCGGCGTAGTCGACACCGGCGTACACGACCACACCCTCGAGCAGGTAGGGCTCGTACTCCTCCCGCTCCTCGATCGTCACTGCGGCATCGGTCAGGTCGGCCCGGGTGGCGAAGCGCTGGACCGCCTGTGCGGCGAGATCCCCGTAGGGCATCGGGTGTCGGACGGCGACGACCCGCCGTCCGGCGTCGCGCAGGACGCGGCACAGGGCGCGACTGGTCTGGCTCTTGCCCGCGCCCGTCCGCGAGGCGGTCACGGCGACGACGGGCACCGATGCGTGCACCATCGCCTCGGTGCCGCCGAGCCGGAAGGACGCACCGGCTGCCACCGTGCGGGCCGCCAGCTGCATGACGTGTTCGTATGAGACATCGGAGTATGCGAAGACGACCTCGTCGACGGCCAGCTCGGTGATCAGGCGTTCGAGGTCGGCCTCGCGGTGGATCGGGATCCCGTCGGGGTAGGCCGGCCCGGCCAGGGCCGGCGGGTAGCGACGACCGGCGATGTCGGGGATCTGGGTGGCCGTGAAGGCGACAACCCGCTGATCAGGGTCGTGGCGGAAGCACACGTTGAAGACGTGGAAGTCACGGCCGGCGGCGCCGAGGATGAGCACGTTGGTGACCACCGGTCAAGGATGCCGCGGTGGAACCGCTCGGCGCCGCCTCCCGGATGCGCCCCGCCCCGGCCCTCGACCGATCACGCCGCATCTGATCGGCGCCGTCAGCCGAATCGACCCACACAGGGCCCGGCCGACACGTGCTGGGTCGATACCCACGAAGGAGCCCACCCATGAGCGACCTCACGGCCGTCCGCTCACTGCGCCGCTGGAACATCGGGGTCGGCGCCGCTCACGCCGTGCAGGCCCTGGTGCTGCTCGTGCTGGCCAACGACTTCGCCATTCCCGTGGTGAGCAGGTCGCCGACGGCCCGCCCGGGCAACCGATCACCCTCGAAAGGACGTTCTTCGACGTCAGGTTCTCGATCGCCATCGCCGTGTTCTTGTTGCTGGCCGCCGTGGATCACCTGCTGATGGCGAGTCCCCGTGTGATCGACTGGTACGAGGCCAACCTGCGCCGGCACGTCAACTACGCCCGCTGGATCGAGTACAGCGTCAGCGCCTCGATCATGGTGGTGCTCATCGCCATGCTCTTCGGCATCGTCGATCTCTACGCCCTCATCGGGCTGTTCGCGGTCAACGCGGCGATGATCCTGTTCGGGTTGCTCATGGAGCAGGTCAACCGGCCGGGCGAGCGAGTGAACTGGTGGCCGTTCGCCTTCGGCTGCATCGTCGGCATCGTGCCCTGGGTCGCCATCGTCATCGCCATGATCAGCGCTGAGCAGGAAGGCGACGGCGTGCCCGGCTTCGTCTACGGCATCCTCGTGTCGCTGTTCCTGCTGTTCAACTGCTTCGCCCTCAACCAGTGGCTGCAGTACCGGGGGCGGGGCCGATTCGCCGATTACGTCTACGGCGAGCGGGTGTACCTCGTGCTCAGCCTGGTGGCCAAGAGCGCCCTGGCCTGGCAGGTCTACTCAGGTACGCTGGCCGACTGACACCGGCCCCGACCGGTGTGCGGCCGCAGCGGGGTAGATTCGGCGCCCATGCGGGTGGGCATGGTGTGTCCTTACAGCCTGACCCTCCCTGGGGGGGTGCAGCAACAGGTGCTGGCCCTGGCCCGCACCATGCGGGCGCAGGGCGTCCATGTGCGGGTGCTGGCGCCGTGCGACGGGCCCCCGCCCGACGCCGGGGTGACGCCGCTCGGCATGAGTCTGCCGGCTGCGGCCAACGGGTCGGTTGCTCCCGTCGCCCCCGATCCGTCGGCTCAGCTGCGACTGCTCCGTGCCCTGCGCGACGAGGAGTTCGACGTGCTGCACGTGCACGAACCGCTGTCACCGGGCGCCTCGATGACCTCGCTGCTCGTGCGCTCGGCGCCGATCGTGGGCACCTTCCACGCGGCCGGCGGCCGCATGGCCTACGAGGTGTTGCCCGGCTGCAAGTGGCTGCGCACCCGCGTCGATCGGGCCTTCGCCGTGTCCGACGACGCCAGGCAGGTGGCCGAGGCCGCCCTCGGAGGCACCTACACGGTGGTGTTCAACGGTGTCGAGATCGACCGCTTCGCGTCGGCCGAACCCCACCGGGGCCCTGGCCGCAGCATCTTCTTCCTGGGCCGACACGAGCCCCGCAAGGGCCTGGGGGTGCTGCTGCAGGCCATGAGCTCGCTGCCGCCCGACGTGCGGCTGTGGATCGCCGGTGAGGGCCCCGAGACCGCAGCTCTGCAGGCCGGCACCGCCGGCGATCCTCGCATCCAGTGGCTCGGTCGCATCGATGACGCCGACAAGCGCGCCCGCATGCGCGGTGCCGACGTGTTCTGCGCCCCGTCGCTCGGCGGCGAGTCGTTCGGCATCGTGTTGCTCGAAGCCATGGCCGCGGGTACCGCCATCGTGGCGAGCGACCTGCACGCGTACGGCAAGGTGGTCGAGGACGCAGCCGAGCTGGTGGCGCCCGGCGAACCCGATCGGTTGGCCGGGGCCCTGCGTCGAGCCCTCGATCCAACCCGTGCCGCCGAGCTGATCGCTCTCGGCCGCACACGGGCCGAGCAGTTCAGCATGCGCCGCCTCGCCGGCATCTACCTCGACAGCTACGACAAGCTGCTGGCTGACCCGCCGCCGACCACCCGTCCGCGTCGGCGCCGGTGGCCCTACAGTGGACGGATGGAATTCCCGGGAGGCCCGAAGTGATCGCCATCATCGTCATCATCGTGGTCCTCGTGCTGCTCGTGATCATCGTGGTCGCGCAGTACAACGGCCTCATCCAGCTGCGCAACCGGGTCGACAACGCCTGGGCCCAGATCGACGTGCAGTTGCGGCGGCGTTACGACCTGATCCCCAACCTGGTCGAGACGGTGAAGGGCTACGCCTCCCACGAGAAAGAGACGCTCGAGGCGGTGATCAACGCCCGAAACATGGCGACCGCGGCGCAGTCGCCGGCCGAGGCGGCCCAGTCCGACAACGTCCTCACCGGTGCGCTGCGATCGCTGTTCGCCGTGTCCGAGGCGTACCCCGACCTCAAGGCCAACCAGAACTTCCTCGAGCTCCAAGAAGAGCTCACCGCCACCGAGGGGCGCATCGCCTTCGCTCGCCAGGCCTACAACGACTCGGTGCTCAAGTGGAACACCAAAATCCAGCAGTTCCCGGGTGTGGTGTTCGCCGGCATCTTCAACTTCGACGAGCGCGAGTACTTCGAGGCCGAGGAAGAAGCGACCGGCCCCGTCGACGTCGAGTTCTGATTCGCCGTGCCCGACACTCGCATCCTCGCGTTGATCGCCGTGCCCGGCCTGTTGATCGGACTCATCGCTCTGCTCGTGCTCGCCATCGTCGGTCTGCCCGTGTGGCTGGCCATCGTGATCGCACTGGTCGCGACGGTGGCAGTGGCGGCATTGCTGTACCGCCTGTCGGGCACCAGAGCCCTCGACGCGCTGCACACCCGGCCGCTGGTCGAAGGTGAACGGCCCCGGCTCGACAACCTGCTCGACGCGCTCTGCGTCAACGGCGGCTTCGACCGGCCCCAGGTGCACCGAGTCGACACCGCGGCCCGCAACAGCGCCGTGCTCAGCGATGGTGCCACCCATCTGGTGATCACCGATGGACTGATCGACGCGGTCGACTACATGGACCTCGAAGCGCTGCTGGCCCACCAGCTCGCGGCCGGCGAACACTCCGAACTCCAGTACCGCACGCGCATGGTGGGGTTGCTGTCGCTGCTGCCCGACGGTTTGCAGCAACGACTGGCCGACCGCTTGCTCGATCGCGTCGAGGTCTTCGGCGGCGACGTCGAGGGTGCGCAGGTCACCCGATACCCACCGGGCCAGGTCGCCCTGCTCGAGGTGCTCGCCGAGGGCGACAACCGGGTCGGTGGGGTGGCCCCTGCCGGCAGCGATCTGTGGCTGGCGAACCCGCTGGGCGCGCACGCCGAGGACCCGGCTCATCCGGCGCTCGAGGATCGCATCGCGCTGCTGCGCGAGCTGTAAGACTTCCGGCCAACTCCCCTGACGCCCCGTCGAGCACGCTCGACCTCACTTCCGCGAGGACCGATGAGACGCACTGCCTGGTACCGATTGCTCACCCTGTTGCTGGTGTTGGCCCTGGCCGCTGCGGCCTGTGGCAGCGACGGCGACAGCGACAGCGGCGACACCACAGCCAGCGACGAATCCGACGAATCCGACGAGAGCGGCGACGAGGCCGAGCTCGAGACCGTCACCATCCCTGAGTCCGATCGGCCCATCGAGCCCCTCACCGGCGAGGACCTGACCGACGAAGGTCTGCTCGACCAGCCCGCCTACGCCATCAAGATCGACAACGACGACCGGGCCCGGCCCCAGAACGGGTTGGGACAGGCCGACGTCATCTTCGAGATCCTCGTCGAGGCCAACAAGACCCGTTTCCTGGCCGTGTTCCACAGCGAGATCCCAGCCGAGGCCGGGCCCACCCGCTCGGCCCGCTCGTCCGACTTCGACGTCCTGGCCTCGCTGGGCACCCCGGTGTTCGCCTACGCCGGCAGCAACCCCGGCGTCGCCAGCGAGATCAGCAGCGCCGCGTCCGACGGCGTGCTGGTACCCGTCAACATCGACGCCATCGGCTCACCGACCAGCTTCCGTGACAGCGAGCGCCCTGCGCCCCACAACCTGGTGAGTGTGCCGTCCGAGGCCATCGCCGCGGCCGGTGGGGAGCCCGGTTCGCCGGCTCCGATCTTCGCCTATCGCGATCCCAGCGACGTTGGCGACGCCGGCTCGGGTGGTGGCGTCGAGCTGTCGATCGGTGACAACACCAGCGCCCTGCACCTGTGGGGTGGCGGGCTCAACGGCTGGGGTCGTTACCAGAACGGCACGGCCCACCTCGACCACGACGGAGTTCAGGTGGCGCCCACCAACCTGGTGGTGCTCGAGATCACCTACGGCTCGAGCGCGTCCGACTCGGCGTCACCCGAGGCCGTCACCGTGGGCGACGGCCCGGCGCTGGTCGCCCGCAACGGCGAGATCCTCGAAGGCACCTGGGCACGCGGCAGCGGCGCCGACCCGTTCCAGCTCACCGGCGCCGACGGCGAGCCTCTGCTGCTCGATCCCGGCTCGACCTGGGTGGCCCTGGCCCGCCAGGGCGACTACGAGGTACTGACGCCCGGTGATGCGTTCCTCCGGGCCCAGGGCCTGGCCGGCGGCGACGAGGGCTGAGCCCAACCCGAAACTCGCTTGGGGAGCCCCGTCGGGCCGCCAGTAGCATGAGGCCATGAGCGACCAGCCCACCTCCGATACCCGCGCCACCGGCTCGCCCCTGGTCAAGCGGGGCCTGGCCGAGATGCTCAAGGGCGGCGTGATCATGGACGTGGTCGACCCCGACCAGGCCCGCATCGCCGAGGATGCCGGTGCGGTGGCCGTCATGGCTCTCGAACGGGTGCCGTCCGACATCCGGCGCGACGGCGGCGTGGCCCGCATGAGCGATCCCGAGATGATCGAGGGCATCCAGGGCGCCGTCACCATCCCCGTCATGGCCAAGGCCCGCATCGGCCACTTCGTCGAGGCCCAGATCCTGCAGGCCCTCGGTGTCGACTACGTCGACGAGAGCGAGGTGCTCACCCCGGCCGACGAGGCCCACCACATCGACAAGTGGGCCTTCACCGTGCCGTTCGTGTGCGGCGCCACCAATCTGGGCGAGGCCCTGCGCCGCATCAGCGAGGGCGCGTGCCTGATCCGCTCGAAAGGTGAGGCCGGCACCGGCAACATCGTCGAGGCCACCCGTCACCTGCGTTCGATACTGGGTGACATCGCCAAGGTCACCCGGGCCGACTCGGCCGAGCTGTTCGACTGGGCCAAGCAGCTGCAGGCACCGCTGCCGCTCGTGCAAGAGGTGGCCCAGACCGGCACCCTGCCGGTGCCGATGTTCTGTGCCGGGGGCCTGGCCACGCCGGCCGACGCGGCCATGGTCATGCAGCTCGGCGCCCAGTCCGTGTTCGTCGGCTCGGGCATCTTCAAGAGCGACAACCCCGCCGGCCGGGCCAAGGCCATCGTCGAGGCCACAACCCACTACCGCGATGCGCACATCCTGGCCAAGGTCTCGCGGGGGCTCGGCCCGGCCATGCCCGGTCTCGAGATCGACTCGCTCGACACCAAGCTCGCCGACCGCGGCTGGTGACCCTGCCCCCCATCGGGGTCCTCGCACTCCAGGGCGCCTTCGGCCGTCACGTGGACGTCCTGGGTGGGTTGGGCGTTGTAGGGATCGAGGTGCGGTCGCCGGCCGATCTCGACGAGGTCGAGGCCTTGGTGATGCCCGGCGGCGAGTCGACCACCATGTCGATGCTGCTCGAGTCGTCAGGGTTGTTCGAACCGCTGGCCGCCCGTCTGGCCGACGAGATGCCGGTGTTCGGCACCTGTGCCGGGTTGATCCTGCTGGCCGCCGAGGTGCTCGACGGGCGCGACGACCAGCGCTGCTTCGGCGCCATCGATCTGACGGTGCGCCGCAATGCCTACGGCACCCAGATCGAGTCGTTCGAGGCCGACCTCGCCGTCGACGGTCTCGACGGTGACTTCCCGGCCGTGTTCATCCGGGCCCCCGAGGTGGTGGCCGCCGGCCCGGCGGTCGAAGTGCTGAGCCGTCACGAGGGCAGGCCGGTGTTGTGTCGACGTGGCCCTGTGCTGGTGGCCGCCTTCCATCCCGAGCTGTCTGGCGACGACCGTCTGCACCGCATGTTCGTCGACGAGATGGTGAGCAGGTCCGGGTAGCATCGACCCGCGTCGCAGCCAGAGGAGACACTGATGTCCGGCCACTCGAAGTGGGCCACCATCAAGCACAAGAAGGGTGCCGCCGACAAGAAGCGCGGCAAGCTCTTCGCCAAGCTCATCAAGCAGGTCGAGGTGGCCGCTCGACAAGGCGGTGGTGACCTCGACGCCAATCCCACGCTGCGGACCATGTACCAGAAGGCCCGCGACGCGTCGGTGCCTCTCGACACCATCGAGCGGGCGGTCAAGCGGGGCACGGGCGAGCTCGAGGGAGTCAGCTACGAGCCGGTCACCTACGAGGGGTATGCCCCCCACGGGGTGGCGCTCTACGTCGAGGCCCTCACCGACAACCGCAACCGCACCGGCTCTGACATGCGCTCGCTGTTGAGCAAGAACGGAGGGTCGCTGGCCGAACCGGGCGCGGTGGCGTGGCAGTTCGAGCGCAAGGGTGTGGTGATCCTCGACCGTTCGGCCGACGAGGACGAGCTCATGATGGCTGCCCTCGACGCAGGTGCCGAGGATCTGGTCGACGAGGGTGACACCTGGCGGCTCACCAGCGATCCGTCGGACCTCAACGCCGTGCGCGAGGCGCTCGAGGCCGCAGGCATCGCCTTCGAGTCGGCCGATCTCACCATGATCCCGTCCCAGACCATCGCGCTCGACACCCCGGCGGCGGCCAAGGCGGTGCTGTCGCTCATCGACGTGCTCGACGACCATGACGACGTCCAAGACGTCTTCGCCAACTTCGATATACCAGACTCAATTCTGCAGGAGGCGGCGGGCTGACGGGCCGTCCGTGTCACAGGGTGTCAGGCACCGTGCGACGGATCGGGCTGCGCCGACGCCTCACGTTCTCTACGCCACGACGAAAACAGTCACTCTGGCGGCGGAGCCTCGTTCCGCCCCTCGCCAGGAGGTCGGCCATGGTTGCCCGGCTCACCAGCCACCGTTCGTCGGGTCGGATCGCCCGGCCTTCGGCGAGCGCGTGGTTCCGACCTACTACGCGCAGCAGCGAGATGGTGGGGTTGACTGCGCTTTGCCCGAATCACTCAGTGGGACGCGCGGCGCTGGCTTACGTGTATTGCCAGCGGGTGGCGCTCCAGGAGCATTGGCTGCACCAGAAGGCGTAGAGCAGGCTGCCGCTTCCCCAGAAACAGGCGCCCCGGGGTGCGTCGACGATGTCGAGTGAGTCGAGCTGGAAGATGAAGGTCATCGTCACCCCGCACTGGGGACACTGCGGGTAGTCCCAGGTGGGCTCGCCGCCGAGCCGGTTCAGGTTGTCGCCGTCGTGCCAACTCTGGAGAAGCCAGCGGTCGGGCGTCTCCCTGAACACCAGCGTGGTTTCGGGAATCGGTTCGGTCGGGAACTGGGGCTCCTGGGTGGTGACAGGTACCGGGGCAGGGCGGACCACACCTGATTCGTGCGCGAAGAACAAGACCTCCTCGGACCATCCGAGGCAGCTCTGACAGGTGACGATCTCGTCCGGTAGGTCCATCTCGCTTGGCTTCTTGTCGAACGCAACCAGGCGATGCAGCGTCCCGCCACAGACAGCACAGGGCGCTTCGGATGACCGGCCGAAACGGCCCTGGCCCACCACCGGGGTATCGAGAGACCAAGTGGGGTGGTCGCTGCTCTTTGCGAGGTAGCCGTGTGGAAGCAGGAGGTGTGCGGTCTCCTCGTGCACGACGCGGCGATAACCGTCCTCCGTGATGTCCAGACCGACCTCGTAGAAGTAGTTACGGGTCATCGGAACGTCGGGAATGGTGACGTTCCATGCGTCGTACGCGGCTTGCCAGCCCGCTGCCGTCCGCGACCCCAACAAGCACTCCCAGGCATGCAAGCGCTTTCAGGCCTGCTTCGCCGTCTCGGGTTCAGAATCTCCCAGCCTGGCCGACAGAGCCGCCACCTCATCTGCGTCCTCGACTGCCCGCCACGGCCACGGCTCGAAGTAGGTGCTCGGGAACGGGCCATCGGTCACTGGGCTCCAGCCGGTCGGCTCGAAGGTTGGCTGGCGCAGTTCCCACAGCTCGTCCAGGTGCGATCGCAGGGTGTAGGGAGCCTGGAAGCTGAGATGCGTGATGGCAGACCCTGCCTGACTGTAGAAAGGATGGCGCCCCGCATGCAGTGCCTCGACCGCTGCGTCAGCCAGAGCAGGCAGGGTCGAGAGCGGCATCGTGGCGATCAACCCGTCGATACCCGGCGAGGACTCCACCAGATCAGCCAGCGCCTCACCCAGCACCCCCGCACGCTCCTCTGGCGGCGCAGCACGCACCCGCCGCTCGACCGCTCCGAGGACCTCCCACGTGCTCTTCCAGTACTCGGGATCAGCGTCGAAGACCATCGCACTACGGTACGCAATCGACTCCCGGCCCTCGATTTGGACGTGCGCGATCGCGGCCGTCTTGGACAAGCGCTGGCCGCCGACCGAGTGCGCGTGGTGCTGGTCAACGACGCGCAGCGGTCGACCCAGGAGGGAGCCTTCCTGCCGAGGAGGCGCCGGGCCCCAGTGTGCGCAGCGCCCGCAACCCCCTCCGCCGCCTCTGCCTTGCGCCGTACCTTGCGCGGTCGCCGAGGATTTCTGAGATTTCTTCCGGAGAGGGGCCTGTTCGGGCCGAGAGTGTCAGACCCCTTTCGTAGTGTTCGGGGCATGACGTTGGTCGACAATCATCTGTTGGGCATCTCGGCTCCTGTCGATGGGCTCGATGCCACGTTCGGGCAGTTGGTGGGTGGGCTGCGGGCGTGTCCCTCAGATGTGGCCTTGCGGCGGTGCCAGGGCTTCGTGCAGCGCCTCGACGCGCTCGAGACCGAGTTGTTGGCCGATCGGCGCCGGGCGGGGGCGTCGGTGCGTGAGGTGGAGGAGGCGGCTGGGCGGGGCAGCATGCGCAGTGCGGCTGAGGCGAGGAAGCGGTCGAAGCGGGCCGAGGTGCTGACCCACAACCCCGACCTGGTCGGTGAGCTCGATGGGGGTCGCTTGACCGGTGAGCATCTCGATGCCCTGGCGGTGGCATCGGAGCAGTCCGAAGGCGACGCGGCCCGTGACGCCGAACTGGTCGATCGGCTGGCCGATGTGAATCCGGATCAGGCCAAGGGTGTTGCCCGGCAGTGGGTCGACGAGCGTCAGGCGGGCGATCTCGAGAGCGAGCATGAGCGTCAGCGGCGTCTGCGCGATGTGTCGCGGCCGTTCACCACTGATCGGGGTACCAAGGCGCTGTTCGTCGAGGGTGATCGGGTCAGCATCGACCAGATCGATCAGGCCATCGACTGTCTGGCCGACCAGCTTTATCGCCGCGACGGCGGACGTGACCTTCCCACCGGGCAACATCCCCGCACTCGCGACCAGCGCCGCTTCGACGCCCTGCATGCCCTGGTCACCGGCCAACGCACCGACACCGACACCGACGCCGCTCCGGCCGGACCGTCTCGACCCACCATGGTCGTTGCCGCTGGTCCCGCCGCGTTCGGCCCCGACACCAGCGGGACCGCAGAGCTGATCGGATCGGGGCCGCTGCCCCGGTCGGTGTTCGAGCGTCTCGTCTGCAACAGCGACCTGGTTGGTGCGGTGTTCGGCGCCGACGGCCAGCCCCTGTGGCTGGGCCGCAAGATCCGCATGGTCTCACCGGGCCAATGGCTGGCCTTGGTGGCCCGTGACAAGGGTTGCGTGCTCTGCGGCGCGCACGTCAACCGGTGCGAAGCCCACCATCTGATCCCGTGGCAGGCGCCGGCCGAGGGCCGCACCGACATCACCAACCTCGCCCTGGTCTGTGGCGACTGCCACCACCACATCCACGACACCTACCAGACACTCGTCTGCCACCACGAAGGCGCTACAGGCCACCCCTCCTGGAAGCTCAGGCCGGCCACCCCGGACGAACGGCCACCGCCTCGGGCCAACCCGCCGCCGTGAGTCAGGTCTCGTCGGCGACGCCGAGCAGCCGCCCGCGGCTGACCGAGCGCATGCCGCGCCACAACCCGAGCACCGCCACCATCCAGGCGATGGCGCCGATGACGAGGGTGGCCGAGGCCGCCCCGAACAGGGCGCCCGTCGACTGGCTGTAGGCCACCATGATGAGCGGCAGCGTCACCAGACCCGAGGCCTGCTGGGCGGCCGCAGTGCTCTTCACCCGGGCCGACAGCCGCAACACGATCGACAGGGTCATGGCCAGGAAGGGCGGGATGACCCACAGCATCAGGATCCACCACTCCCGCGTGGGGAAGAACCAGCCGCCCACCTCGGGTCCGACGATGAGGTTCACCATCAGCGAGTACACACCGAAGCCCACCAGGGTCGTGGCGTACCCTGGAATCAGGCTGGCGATGAGCTTGCCCAGGTAGATCTCGCGGGTGCCGGCGGGGGAGTGGGCCAGGAACTCGCCCGTGCCCCGTTCCCGCTCGCCCACGATGGTGGCGGCGCCGACGGCGGTCGAGATGGTGAGCGGCACCACCACGGCGACGGGAGCAAACAGGTAGACAGCCAGCGCGTACGAGGTACGGCCGGCGGCGGTGTCGCCCTGGATCTGCTCCTGGGCCGCCTCGGGCAGCACTTCGACCGCCTTGGCCACCTTCTGGATCGCGTCCACGTCGCCGATGGCGGTGATGGCCAGCAACAAGATGGTGGGCACCACGAAGAAGAAGATCGATCCGAGGATCGTCATCGGCACCCAGAAGTCCTTGGCCTGGATCAGCTGACGCAGGTCGGTGCGCGCCACGGTCTGCACGTGCCCCCAGTTCACAGCCGCACCTCCTCGGCCTCGTGGGCGATGTCGGGTACCTCGAGCTCGTCGCGCCGCTCGGCCCGCACCGCGAAGTACAGGTCCTCGAGGGTCGGCTCGTGCGGTTCGACCCTGGTCAGGCGCACCCCAGCGGCGCTCAGCGCCGCCACCAGGTCGGGGATGACCGCGGCGTCGGACAACAGCGCAGTAGGTCGAGGTTCGGTGCGGAAGCCGACCACCCCGGGCAGGTCGCGCACGTGGTCGAGCGCAGCTCGATCCTCGGCATCGACGAACAGCTGGGGTGTGGGCCAGTAGCGCTGCACCAGGTCGGTCGGGTCGCCGGCGACCAGGTCGTGGCCGGCGTCGAGCACGACCACCCGGTCGGCCAGGCCTTCGGCCTCGACCAGGTGGTGGGTGCACATCACCACCGTCGAGCCCTCGGCCGTCATCTCGCGGATGAGGGCGAGAACCGCGGCCGACGACTCGGGGTCGAGGCCCGAAGTGGGCTCGTCGAAGAGCAGCAGGTCGGGCCGATGCAGCACCGACCGGGCCAGAGCAAGGCGGGTCTTCATGCCGGTCGAGTAGCCGCCCACCTGCTGGTCGAGCGCGTGCTCGATGCCGAATCGGGCGGCAGCCTCGGCGATGACGTTGCGGCGATCGCTGTCGACGCCGTACAACGCAGCGGCGTAGTCGAGGTTGTCCCAGCCCGACAACCGGTCGTACAGCGACGGCTTGGCCGACACGACACCGCAGCGACGACGAACCTCCTCGCCGGCGACGGCCGGGTCGAGGCCGAAGACCGACACGGTGCCATCGTCGGGGGCCAGGGCACCGGTGATCACCCGGATGGCCGTGGTCTTGCCCGCACCGTTGGGTCCGAGCAGCACGGTGATGCGCCCCGCCGGCACCTCGAGGGTCAGGTCGTCCAGCGCCAGGACGTCGCCGAAGCGGCGCCACACGTGATGAACGGCGACAGTCAGCTCTCCCGGTGCATGCACCTGGTCCCATCGGCACCGGCCCTGGCGGGCTGAAGCAAGCGTTCGGTGCTAGCAGCCCCGATTGACCGTGTACGACTTCAGGGTCGCGCCCCACTCGTAGGCGATGCGTATCGGCAGCGACTGGTCGTGGTCGACGCCGATCATCACGATGTCGCCGTCCCAGCAGCGCTCGAGCAGCCGCCGGGCCCGAGTGACCTGGTCGGTCGAGGCCACCATCATCACACCCGTCCAGTCCCGTTCCTCGGCCAGGGCGGCGATGGCCCTGACCTCGCCCTGGGTCGTGCCGGGGTCGGGGTCGAAGCAGATCTGCTCCACCCCCTCCGGCACCCGCAGGGCGTTGCGGCTATTGCAGTACTGGTTGGCGGTGAACGGCAGGGAGCCCCGGCCCGGGTCGGAGAACACCACCACGTCGGCGTAGCCCCGCTCGACCAGGCTGACCGCCGGGTCCTCACGGTTGCCGCCGCCGGCCAGCACCACCACGGCGTCGACGGCCCGGGGCTCGTCGACATCGGGGTTCACGAACAGCGGCACCGAGGCCACCGCCATCCCCAGCACCACCACGGCCAGGGCGGCGAGCAGGGCCTTGCCCCACCGACTGCCCAGGGCAGCTCGGGCCGTACCGGCGGCCCGGGACCCAGCCTCGGCCTCGGCCCCCGCCTCGCTGTGATCGTCAGCCTGGTCAGCCACAGTCCCACGCTACTGCGCCGACCCGGGGGTAGAGTCGTACACGTGTTCGTGCTCGGCATCGATCCTGGCCTGTCGCGCTGTGGCTACGGCTGCGTCGAGCAGCGCTTGCGCCGCCCGCGAGCCGTCGCCGCCGGTGTGATCACCACCGAACCCGATTGGGCCGTGCCCCAGCGCCTGGCCGAGCTCCAGGTCGAGGTGCGGGCGCTCATCGCAGAGCACAAGCCCCGGGTGGTGGCTGTCGAGCGGGTGCTGTTCCAGGTCAACGTTCGCACCGCCATGAGTGTGGGCCAAGCGAGCGGCATCGTCATGGCCGAGGCCGCCGCGGCCGGATGCGATGTGGTCGAATACTCGCCGAACGAGATCAAGAATGCCGTCGCCGGTCACGGTGGCGCCAACAAGGACCAGATGGAGCGCATGGTGCAGGCCCTGCTCGAGATCGACCGACCACTACGACCCGTCGACGTGGCCGATGCGCTGGCCGTGGCCCTGTGCCACCTGGCCCAGGCCCCCACCGCGGCAGCCGTCGCCCGGGCCGGCCGGTGATCGGCTCGCTGCGCGGCCGCCTCGTCGACCGTGACCCGTCCACCACCCAGAGCGAGGTGCTCATCGAGTGCGCCGGCGTGGGCTACCGGGTCACGGTCACACCAGCCACAGCGGTGTCGCTCGGCGAGCTGGGCGACGAGGCCTTCCTGTACGTGCATCACCACATCCGCGAGACCGAGCAGGCGCTCTACGGTTTCGCCAGCCGTGACGAGCGGGTGGCGTTCGAGATCCTGCTCAGCGCCCACGGAGTGGGTCCCAAACTGGCGCTCGACATCCTCGATTCGTATCCGCCGGTCGAGCTGCGTCGGGTGCTGGCCGACGACGATGTCGACGCCCTGTGTCTGGTGCCCGGCGTGGGGAAGAAGACGGCGCAACGGCTGCTGGTCGAGCTGAAGTCCAAGCTCGACCTGCCCGACGTCGACCTGACCGCCATCGATGGCGGCGGCTCGGCTCCGGCCGGCTCGTCGTCCTTGGCCGATGTGCGCGAGGCCCTCACCGGCCTCGGCTACAGCCCCGACGAGATCCGGTCGGTGCTCACCGAGCTGCCCGACGACGGCGACCCGGCCGATCTCATCTCCGATGCCCTCAAGCGGCTGGCGGTGCCTCGCTGATGGCACGCGATCAGATCCTCGATCCCGAGGCCTCACCACCCGAGGTCGTCGACGAGGTGGCCGACGAACCCGGGTTGCGACCCCGCACCCTCACCGACTTCGTGGGCCAGTCCGATCTCAAGGCCAAGCTGGGCGTGGTGCTGGGCGCGGCCCGCAAGCGGGGTGCTGCCGCCGACCACTTGTTGTT
>Ga0224508_10001132_pt1 | contig 24294 bp, 16 predicted proteins | sample SF_Jan12_sed_USG_4_FD_170157 | JGI IMG/M metagenome (GOLD analysis project Ga0224508, IMG submission 170157) | Sediment microbial communities from San Francisco Bay, California, United States - SF_Jan12_sed_USGS_21 | ecosystem: Environmental > Aquatic > Marine > Sediment | place: USA... | reverse complement strand
ACCGTCCTCGCAAGGTGTCGAATCCGCTACCGGATCCGCCTCGCAAGCACCCGAGCCCGCGTTGCACACACCGACGTTGCACTGGTCGTCTTCGCCCGAACAATCGACCGGAACACCGGTACAAACGCCGGCTTCGCAGTGATCGGGCGTCTGGGCCGTGCCCGTCTCGGACGTACACACGTTACCGTCCTCGCAGGGTGTCGAGTCCGCTACGTTGGCGGTCGGCGCACAAGTACCGTCCGCATTACATACTCCAAAGGTGCAAGGGTTGTTCGGCTGGGCGTCGCAGAGTGCCGGAATGCAACCACCGTCATTACACTGGTCCGGAGTATTGTCCGGTACGAACTGGCAATCGTCTACCGCATCGCAGCTGTCTGCCGTGCAAACGTTACCGTCGTCACAAGCAGAGTCCACCGGCGTGTTGGAACACGTTCCGACGTTGCCCACGATCGCGCACGTGTCCGTAGTACAGCCGACACCGTCGTCGCATTCCGCATCGGTCATACAGCCCGAGAACAGGCCGGAGATCGGAACCGGATTGCACTCGCACTTGGACGGTGCGCCCGGGATCGCGTCGGTTACGCTCTGACAGTCGATCTCGTCCGGGTTTTGACTCCAGCTGGTGCAGGCTCCCGTCTCCACGATGCCGTCGATGGTGTCACCATCGAGGCAGGCGACCGAGGCCGTAAAGGTGTACTCGGTGATTAGATCGGTGCCAACACTCACTGTGTTGGCGCACTCTCCGGCCGTCTTCGGGATGTCGCCGCAGTTGTCGGCATCCCCGTTGGCATAGGGCCCGGATACCGAGTCGCAGTCGTTGGTAGTATCCGTTGGATAGGTTCCCTGGGGAGTCAAGATATCCCGATAGCAGGAACCGGTGGGATCGGTTCGGGCCGAGCCACCGGTCTCGTTGAGCCACAGGCCGATGTCGTACCGCTCGGGCCCGGATATCAGCGTCGCTTTTAGATCGACGGTGACCTGCTCCGGGAGACAGGCTCCGGCGAAGGGATCCGGGCAGTCGCCATCGGACGAGCACGCCTCCCCAGCGTTGAGCCCTCCCTCGCACGAGATGGGAGTCGGGTCGCACGTCACAGCAGCCCCGACGACTTCCAGCGTACCGATTCTCACGTCGTTCGCGGTGCAGGTTATCTGCCCCACGCCCATGGCCTCTTCGATGCAGTCGGAACCGGATACTCCCGCTACGGCCGGAGCCGCGGCCAGGAGTCCCACGACTACCAAGGCACATCCCAGCAACTCGACAGCAAAGGCCGTCGAGCCCCTGGGGCTCATACATGGTCTTTTCCTCATACGTTCCCCCTCCTTTTCATAATTCTTTCCCAACTCAATTTCGGGTGTAGAAAAAGTTTCGAATCGCAAACACTTGCCCCCATGGTTCGCCTCCTCACGTTATTTCAATTCAATCTTGAAGAGCGCCCTCTTTATTCCTGGCCTGTAACTGCACGATCAGGTCCCCCGGGGAATCCGCCTGGAGTTGCACGGGCTCGAATCCAGCTGCGGACACCTTGAGGGAATGCAAGCCCGGCCCGACTTGCGTAAAGACAAAGGAACCGTAGGCATCGACCGAAGCGTGGCGTAGCGAAAGACTCTGCCCGCCTTCGCCGCGATGAGACCATTCCAGGCTCAACTGCGGGGAGGCCACCGGGATACCCTCGCTATCCACCACGCGCCCTCGAATCTCGTAGGTGCCCCAATCGATAATGAGCGTCAAGTTCTCCATCCCGGCCGAGGACAACTCGGGCCCGCCGATCGTCATACGCGGATCGGAAACGGAGTTGAACGTCAAACGGCCCACGGGGGCGTCGGGGACGGAAAAGGCGCCCGCGGAATCGCTGGTCAGAAGGACCGGCTCCTGGACCGACCGGCTGTTGCGCATCCAGAGACTGAAGTTGGGTACGGGAGTGCCGTTCGTGTTGATCATGCGTCCCGAGAGCTTGGCGTACTCCGACGCATGGGGCTTCAGCGTCACCTCGAGATTCAACCCTTCGGCGCCGACAAGCACCTCTTCCTGATGCTTCTGGTAATCGCCGCGAGGGCTGATCCAGAACTGGTAAGTCACGCCGGCGGTGACCTCGGGTATCAGGAAACCGCCGCTCTGATCGGTGACGGCTTGGTGATTTTGCTCGCCCACCAGGAAGACGGTTTGCCCGGAGACCGGGGCCCCCTGCGGGTTGCTCACGGTCCCTTCGACCACGACGAGGGTATCGAGGGACTCGAGACTGGCGTTCAGCCCGAACTCGCTACGGCCGGCAACCTGGCTGTCTTCGAAAGTGAGAACTCGCGAAGAGTAACCCTTGTGCTCGAATATCAGCTTGTAGGTCTGGCCGTGGGAACCTCTCGGAATCTCGAAGCGGTAGTAACCGTCCAGATCGCTGGTCGCCGTTGCCGTCGAGCCGACCGCTTGCGTGACCGAAGCCGCTTGCAAGGGCTCTCCGATGGTGTTGGTGACCGTTCCGAAAATCGCGAGCTCGCGCTTTTCGTTCAGGATCAGATTGGCAAGGGTGTCGCCGGTTCGAACCGTGGTTCGGGCCGAGTTATAGCGATCGGTGGCGAGAGAGTGAACGTTGTACTCGCCCGGGGGTAGCTGATCCAAACGGTACGAACCGTTCCGTTCGCTGAGGCCCTGCACCTCCTGCGGGCGCTTGCCCCCTTCCTCGGGGTGAAACAACCTGAGCGCGCGCGCCCGGATCTCGACTCCATCCACCGGATCGCCGTCTTCGCTAAGAACTGTACCGGTAATCGACTCTGCCGAATCGGACTCGCCCGGATCGATTTCGGCCGTATCGAGATTCTCGGCGCGCGCGGTTTCGAATTCGAACGCATCCGCCGGCGTACCCGGCGCGGCGTTCGTACGGTTCTTCGCGTTCAACGCCGGCTTCACCTTCATCACAACCGACAGGCCGTCAGTGTCCATGGAATCGATGCGACGGACGACGTGCGACGGGAACCAGATTTCCCCGCCCGCGACCAGCTCAACCGCGGCCATGTCGCCCATGATCCGGAAGGTCTCGACCGGAAGGACACGACCGCTGGAGAAGACGACGAGCTCGGCTCCTTCAGTCAGAGTCGTCGTGGCCACAAGTGCTGTTAGCAGAAGCAGACCGCATCGCCGACGGATGGAATTTCCCACAACTCCATGCGGATTTGACTCCCGCCGCGCATACCGCATCATGTCCTTTCACGGCAGACGATGATATTTGTGAAAAACCGTTACGTCGTGAACGACGCTATCTTCTTCCCCGTGGCATTAGCGTACGTCAAGAATGCCGTAAAAAATAGAGTATTATGTCGTCCGATGCTGTTTTCGGCGGCTCGGTGACGACTCACCCCGCGATTCACTTAAAGAGATGAAAGAATCGCGCCACCGATTGGAGTTGGCGGGGACGATCTCAAGGCGCTGGTGGATTCGGCCCCACGACGATGACGAAGTCCTGCTCGGGCATCAGTTCGACTCCCGAAAAGTTCGGGTCCTTCGCAATCTGCCTCTCGTAAAAGGCCCGGTAACCTGTTCCAGCGAATACTTCGAACCCTGCCGCCCTGAGGCCGGCCACGACGATGGAAATGTGCTCCGCGAGTTCGTCGGTCGCGACGAACACCCGGATGCCCGCGCGGAGCGAATTCTTGGATTCGGTGCTGCCGGCGATTTCCCAGCCCGACTCCAGGAAAGTGTTTTCGAGCTCGCGCTGGAACAAGTCCGCCTCCGGATCGTTTACCTGCGTCACGAACCAGACCTGCTTCCCCGTTGCAGCGCTCAGTGCGGCGTACAGGATCTCGCGGGCCTCGTCGTGCAACGCTCGCGGGTTGTTCTTCGCACCGGGTTTCGCGGATCTCGCGGCCGAACTCGGGCTTGCGGCAGCCGCAGGGCTCTCGTATCTCGCGATCCGATCCCGCAGCAACCGGTTCTCCGCTCGTAGGTTAGCAGTGTGCCAGACGCCCGCGAGCAAGACCAGGGCGCCCAACACGCCAAGAAAGATCTTCGAAAGGTCTCTTTGTCGTTTCATTCGGGGCATCCTATCAGCCCTCGCTCGTTGACGACTTGGATAATCGACCGCGCGGTGATATTTCGCTTTCCAAGAGGGTGGGTCGAGCGACCGGCCCCAGGTAACGATCCAACCAGTCCAGCGTCTCGCGGATCACCTCGGTCTGGTCGAACGGGACGTGTCCGCCCTCGACGATCACCTGGCGCTTGTCTTCGGGCGGCGTCCCCAGTTGATCGAACATCGGCTTCTGCGCCAACTCGTACGGCAACGTGAAATCGTTGTCGGTGTTGATCATCAGCACGGGTTGCGTCACCCGCGGCGAGAAGTTCCACGGCACCTGGTCCCGCGGCTCGTCCAGCATGTGGGCGTCGTGGTAGCCCGCCGCCATCAGAACCGCCGCCTTCAAGTCGGGCAGGTTGGCGACGTAACACGGGCCGTACTCGCCGCCGGCACTCAAGCCGACATACGCGATCCGGTCCGCGTCGATGTCGTCGCGGGTCTTCAGGTATTCGACGGTGCGCATCATGTCCTGCACCTGGCGCATCAACCGGTCGGTCAGCCCGTCAGGGTCCTGACGCCCCAGCGTGCCGTAGAGCGCCGGCACCACCACGGCGCGACCGCTGCGCGGGACGTAACGCGGTAGGAAGACGATGAAGTCGTCGACGCGGGTCAACAGGTTGACCGCCGCACCGGGCCGGAACAGCACCGTCTGGTATGGCGGCTCGGCGTTCGTCGGTAGGAAGAGGTGTGCCTGCACACGGGTCCCGCCGTAGACCGACGTGAAGCTGACCGTCTCGTGGACCCAGAGCTCCGACGAGTCGTCGGTGCGTTCGACCTGCGCGTCCAGCTCGCGCGGCGCATACGCGTAGCGCTCGGCGACCAGCTCGTACACCTCGTCGGAAATCACCTCGACGTCCGCGAAGTCGAAGCGGGTCGCGTCGAACGGCTCGAACGCGATCGGAGGCGGGGGCGAGTCGTAGAGCACGGTGCGGAAACCGATCGTCGGCAGGCGATCCCACGGCGAGTTCGCGCCGTCGTCGGAGAAGGTGTACGGCGGGTCCTCGTAAGAACCGCCCATCGCGTAGCGCCTGTCACCCACGTCCGTCGACGTCCACTCGCGCACGTTGCCGGCGGTGTCGAAGGTGCCGAGCGGGCCCAGGGCCCGCGGCGCGCCGACCTCGCCGACGGCGTCGCTGTCGAAGTTGCCGGTCAGCAGGATTTCCGCGAAATAGCCGCGTCCTGCAAAGCGGTGCCAGTGGTGGAAAGTCGGCAGGCTGCGACCACGCCAGGTGGCGTACGCCTCGGCCTCGAACGCGCTGATCCCGCGCACCGGCAGATCGGCCTCGCCTTCGGGGTACTGGCTGAGCTGCCAACCGGCGGGGCCGGGTCGCCCCGTCTCGTCGACGAAACGCACACTAGCCTGGGCCAGCGTCAGTCGCTTGCCTTCGTCCGTGAAGTACGGCGGCCAGTATTCCGGGTTTGCGTACCCGCCCGCGCTGACGAACTCCTGGAACTGACGGTTGCTGACCTCGTAGCGATCCACCCAGTAGGCCGGAAACTCGAACGTCTCCTCGCCCGGCCGTCCGCCGCGATGCGCGGGCGCACGCAGCATGCCCTCGGGTGCGGCGCCGACGGGTTGCAACGTCAGCGGGATTTCAGTGCCGAACCCGGCGCTGGCGACTTCGAGCGTCTCGTAGCCGTCGGCCTCGGCGCGGAAGACCAGATAGCTCGGCGGGACCCGGATGTCACACGGTGTGTTGCAACGAATGGCCCCCGCACTGTCCACATCCATATAACTGTGGATCGAAATCGCGGCACCGTCGGGCTGACTGGTCACGCGGACCGGCACCGAGGCCGCCTCGACCAGTTTGTTGACGGCCGGGTCGCCGGGCAGTTTGCGCTGCGCCTCGAGCGCCAGCACCAGCGGCTCGAAGCCGGCGCGTTGTTCGAGCAACTGCTCGATGCGTGGCAGCAGCTCGGTCCGCACTCGATGAGCCTCCGCCGCTTTCATCCGGTCGCGCACGACCCAGCCGACCGCCACCAACGCGACGATCAACAGCGGAAGCACGACGACCGGCCGGCGCCACCACGCGTTGCCGCCTGCGGTCGCAAGCTGCCGCTCGCGCACGGCACTAAGCGCGTCGTGCAACGCGTCGCTGTTGGCGTAGCGCTGGTCCGGCTCCTTGGCCAGGCACTTGCGCAGGATCGACTCCAGCTCGCGGGGTACTTTTCGACTGGCCGAGGTCACCGACTCGGGCTCGTCGTGCAGCAGGGCCTGGATCGACTGCTCGTAGCTGTCACGCTGGAACGGACGCCTGCCAGTCAGCAGCTCGTAGAACACGCTGCCCAGCGAGAAGATGTCCGAGCGGGCATCCGCAGAGTGGCCGCGCGCCTGCTCCGGCGCCATGTAGGCCGGCGTGCCCAGCACGGTGCCAACGCGGGTCGAAAGCTCGGTCATCGTCGCGTCACTCTCGTCGGTTTCGCTCTCGTCGGTTTCGCTCTCGTCGTCGCGGTCGAGGCGGGCCAGACCGAAATCGAGGATCTTCGGTGCGCCGTCATTATTAAGAACGACGTTCGCCGTCTTGATGTCGCGGTGGACGATTCCCGCCCGGTGCGCGCGTCCCAGCGCCTCCGCCATCGGCAACGCCAGCGTCAGGAAGCGATCGAAGTCCAGCCCGTTTAACCCGATCGCCTGGGCCAGCGGTTGGCCGGCCACCAGTTCCATCGTCAGGAACGACAGGCCCGGCGCGTCGCCCTCGGCCGGCACGTGCTCGACCGAGTAGAGCGTGACGATGTTGGGGTGGTTCAATGCCGCGACCGCCCGGGCCTCGCGCTCGAAGCGCATCCGCCGCTGGGCGTTGCTTGCCAGCTCTGCCGGCAGCAGCTTGATCGCGACGTCGCGATCCAGCTTCGTGTCGTGGGCCTGCCAGACGACGCCCATCCCGCCTTCGCCGATCTTGGCGGTCAGGCGGTAGTGCAGGAGATTCTGGCCGGGCTCGAGTCTGGATTCCATGGCGAGATTCTACCTGGGGCAAGCCGTGAGGGAAATATCCCCGGAATTGCTCTTGTCCAACCGGAACTTCGTCCGGCTCCACACCGATACCGGCCACAGCGGCTACGTCGGGGGGTGGGGCGTCTCCGCTCAATTGCCGACCCAAGCTGCATTGATCGCCGCCAAATCCTCACCCCCCAGCGGCTTGCCCCACAGCACGTTGCTTGCGGCCGATCGGACACACCCACCCTCCCGAGGCGACGCGTCTACCGCACGGTGAAACGCGAAACTTCTCATCGTACCTTTGCTCAAGCTCAGCGAGTTCGTCACGGCTTGATTCAGAGCCGCGGTAGTCACGCCATAGAGTTCAGCCAAGTCGTTGACCGGTGCGATCAATCGTCAGGTCAGAGGCTTGTTGCTACCGCGCAACCCTCGCGAATCTCGACGCCGGCCTCAGGAACCGTCGTCTTTGTGCGCGTGGGCCCGCCGGAACATCTCCTCGCTCCAGCCGCTCGTGTGACACTGCGTGCAAAACGCTTCCGTCGGATCCACGAGCCCCGCGGCCCTGGACTTCTCGGGATCCTTCATCACGGAGAGGCCCTTGTACTCGCTGCCGAGGCCGTGGCAGCTCTCGCATTCGAGAGGCGGTGTGCGCTTCGCGTGCGCCGACTCCGCCCACGACGCGTACTGCACCTTGTGACAGATCTTGCATTTGGCGGCGCCGATTTTCGTGAGACCCGGCTTGGCCGCCGCCATCTCGATCGTGCCGCCCGGATCGACGACGCCCGGCGAATCGCTGCCAACGGGCTCGGCTTCGACCGGGGTGGGCGTCTCCGGTTCCGCGACGGGAGGTTTCGTTTCGGACGGTTCCGGGATGGAGGGTTCCGCGGCCGGAGCATCTTGCTGCGGCGACGGAACGGGTGACGGCTCGGAGGGTGGCGGCTCGTCCGCGGCCGGAGCCGACGGCTTCGGGGGATCATCCTCCGCTTCCGGCGGTTCCGCGGGATCGGGTGCGACACGGGCCGCGGCGTCATCCGCCGGAGACGGCGCGGGCGCCGGCGTCGCCGCGTCCCCGGCAGGCTCCGGAGTGGAGGAGCACCCCGCAGCGAGGAGTACTGCGAGGAACAGGACGTACGCGAGTCGCGATCGATCGATCATCGTTCACCTCGTCGAGACGGAATCCGCTTCATCTTAGGCGCCGTCGCGCTTCGCAAGCGAGGTCGATTCCATCCGATTTGCGACACGAAGTGTCCCGTGGCCATGAGAACCGGGGTGAGAGTCTCGCTCAGTACTTGTCCACGAGCTTCATGATCCACTTGTGGACCGCGTTGTACGTGATACCGGACGTGAGATACATGACCGCACAGGTGCCGCTGCGGACGTCCATGCCCCGCTGCTCGGCCAGCTCGAGGGCCTCGGGCGTGTCTCGCTGCATGTGAATCCAGATGTCCTTGATTCCGGCGTCGGCCGCCTTGCCTACCCAGTCCCTCGTGTCTTCGCGGCGTGACCGACGACGGCGAAGGAGCCGTGGTTCCAGAATGACTCGAAGTGAGAAGCCATGGGTACGACCCCCGTTATTCGCTGTTTTCGTGATGAGGGCTGGTCTCGTAGTGCTTGCGTAGCAGATCTTCTCCGTAGTCGCGATCGGTGTCTCGCCAGACCGTGTGGATGTGATTGATCAGCCCCTGTTTCTGGCCGGGCGGGTAGGAGTTGTCGAATTCGATCAGGATCGTGGGACCGTGAATGCGGTAGTAGTAAGGCTTGTTCGCCTTCGTGCCGGCCCAGGAGAAATGCACTTTGTCGATTCCCGCATCGTGAATGCGCGCTGCGTGGGCCTTCGCGAGCTCGGGCTCCAGATTGCCCAGGTACTCGTGCAGCAGGTACGTCAAGAGTTGCCGCTGTCGCTCCGTCATCCCGGCTGCGGGCAGCCCGGTGATCTTCGTCAGTCGCTCGGCCCGCCCTGGGCCGGCGATGACGTCCCGGGGCGTATCGCCCTCGAGCAGCGCCTTGGCCTGCTGGCGCTGGTCGAGCGACTCGAATAGCGCGCGCCCGCGAGCGTCCTCCTTGGCGAGGGCATAAAAGCCCGAGTCGAGGTTGCCGCGAACCTCTGCCGGATCCGAGCCGAGAAACGCAGGCGTGACCGCGATCTCGTCGCCGACGACGGTGAAGTTGAGCGCCAGGTGGTGCCCGTCGAGCTGCCAGCCCCACGCTTCGCCCGCCGTCGGGTCTCCGAAGATCCCGATCCAGTACTTGTCCTGCCCGAACATCGACGCCGCTCCGGGACGCGTTCGAGCGGCCGCTTCCTTCAGAATCTCGTCGACGCGCATGATCCCGGCCGCCTTGAGATAGCCCTGACTGCTGAGCGGGGACTGAATCAGGTGATGGGCGAGCACGCGTTGGGCCGCCGACATCTCGCCGAAGCTCACACCCTTGCGCTCGAACATCGTGGCGGGCAGGTTGCTCCACTTCTTGCGCTCTTCGTCTTTCAAGTCGAAGGTCGCCTGCTTGCGAAGCTCCGGCTCGAGCGAGTCGAGGAGCGCGATGGCCGCGCGGCGCATTGCGTCGGCCACATTCGCCTGGGCGGGCTTTCGATCGTCATCGGCAGCCTGCGAGAGAGCCAGACCGACGATGGCCGCGCAGGCGGTAAGTCCCGCGAGGACCTTGATCCCGGTGATCCGCCTCAAGTCGCCTCCCCTCGGATCGAGAATACCCGGGAGGTCGAACGAGGGTCAAGTGACAGAAGCTAGGCTGCAGTGTCCCGGACGCTGGATCTCCGAAACCTGGATAGAATTTCCTATCCGCGGATTCCGAAGACTCCGCACATGCAATTACCCGCGAAACAGCGTCAAGACCACCTGAAAGCCGCTGGATGGTAACACAGCCCCGTACGCCGCCACTCAGGGTGCGAGGCCGTTTCTAGCAGTCCGATCGCGCTGCTGGAAGCGGATGCTTGCGAGGTCGAAGATGATCGGCCGAATCACGGGTTCTTCACGGTTGAGGTTCGACCAGGTGGCCTCGAGGGCCAGGAAATTGCGGATGCCCAGAATGTGATAGTCCTGCGTGAAAACCCACCCGTCAGTGCTGAGTTGCGGCACGATTCCGGCCAGTGCTTCGCCGGTGCCTTTGACGATGTCGCAGTCGATGTAGCCCACACGCACGACGCGATCGATCGGTGCTTTCGCCAGGGTGTCGCGGAACCAGCCTTTGAATGACCGGCAGGCATCGGGTTCCCCGTATCGTCGTAGATGGTCCCACAGCACGTCTTCCGCGGAGGCGTACTCGCCGGTGAAGTCCCAACCCTCCTCTTCGGTCACGGTCATCGGCTCCACGCCCTCGAACGAGTCGTAGATCCAGAGTTCGTAACCCAGGAGCTTGCAGACCACGCTGAACTTCGCCGAGCTGCCGCCCTTCCAGCAGCCGGCCTCCACCACGATCTCGCCCGCGCGGGCGGGCCGCTCGGCAATCGCCCGGCAGACGGCCACGGATTCGCTGGGTTTGTGACCGTGTTCGACGTTCCAATCGATGACCAGGAAACGAACGATCAGCCCCAAGCGTTGCCTCAACGAGAGGCTTTGCAAGCGCAACAGGCCCACGTATTGCCACCAGTGGTAGGTCGCGAATTTCAGACGCTGGCCGTGGATCGGCTTACGGATCAACGGCCGAAGGAGGTTCTGATAGGCCCAGGTCGCGACGCGGCGAATCCAGGGCCCTTTGGCAGCGTCGGGCATGTCGGCGGGATTATACGGTGACCTTCGCCGGCTGCCACGACGTCACTTGACGTACCCCAGGTTCCGCAGCGCGTCGCGGGTCTCCTCGTCGACTTCCTGCGCTGGGCCGGCCTCGCCGGGCGGGGGTAGGCCGTCGATGTAGGCATTGAGCTTGTAGCTTGGAAGTCCGGATCTCGTAGAGTCTAGCTGAGCGTTGGCTTGAACAGGGCAGGGGAAGGTTGACATAGCACCTGATCTCGGACCCTGGGCTGCCAAGAACGTGGATAGAATTTCCTATCCGCTATCCGCCTATCCGCGGTCGCTTGCACGGATGAGTACCTCGAACTGTCCGGTACCAGCATGGCCGCCCCGATGGTCGCCGGTGCCGCGATTCGCATGATCGGTCGCGAGCCGACGCTCAACCCGGGCTCGGTCAAGGCGCGTTTGATGTCCTCCTGGTCGGTCTATTCGGCACCCACCTCGTGACGGATTCGATCCGTCATTTCCGGAACGTCACGACCTAGACGCAAACAGGCCCGGCGAGTCATTGACTCGCCGGGCCTGTTAATTTCCCTACTGAATCAGAAGTTTCCGTCGCAAAGCGCCGAGGTCTCGGCGTTTTGTTCCGTTCCGTCACCGCAGCAGTAGCGGTTGGCGGGACGGCCATTTTGACGTCCCGCGCAGTCGCCACAGTTGGTGCAGTCCTCGCCCGGCTCGCAGACATTGTCGTTGTCGCAGTCGCCGCCGGGCGGGTCACCGCCGCCGTCCGGATCCAGATACGTCGACACACTCGAGTAGTAGTGAGCCAGCGCACCGTCCATCGTGCGGTTGTTGTTGACGTCGCAGACGTCGCCCAGGTTGCTGCCGCAGGCGCCGAACAGCTGGCCGACGATCAAGCCGCCGCCATTGACCACCGGGCCGCCGCTACTACCGCCGTCGGTCGCGCCGTTGGTGTCGCGACTGTAGATGAACTCGCCACGCGGGAAGCCGTTGCAGGTAAACGATCCCGAGTCGACGCTGTGCGCCGAGAACGACTGGGACTGGGCGTTGGGGTGTGAGATCCGCTCCATCGAGGCGTTGTTGTTGCTCGCGATCGGCACATTGGACCAGCCGAGGAACGACGTGCCGCCCGGCGGGTTCTGGTTCAGCTCGAGCAGCGTGTGGTCGCCATTGCCGCTCGACGAAAGGATCTGCGATCCGGACGTCGAGTTGCCCGACGGCGAGCAGCCGCTGGTGTAGTTGAAGTAGACCTGCAGGTTGCGGGCGTCCTTGCCGCGACTGACGCAGTGGTTGGCGGTCAGGAATAGCGGGCGCTCGCTGGAGTTGTCCGTATCGGCGATCAACGCACCACTGCAGATGTTGAGAAACGCGCCGGAGACCCAACGCATGTGACCGGCGGCAGCCTTCTGGGTTGCGCTCGCACCGGAGTTGGAGGTGTTGATGCACGACGCGTTGCCGCAGATCGCCCGAGTCGCAGTGCCGGCCGCGTCACTCACCGCGAGGATCGCGACAGCCGGGACGTCGAAACGGATCTCGTTGAGCGAGCGCGGATCCATTTCACCCTTGTAGTGTAACTGCACGTAGGCCCGCGAGGTGTGGATCAGCTCGGCCCAGAACTCGCCGTCGTCATGGCGGCCAAAACCGGTGAACGGCCCGAAGGCCTCGTCGTTTTCACCGTAGACCCACATCTCGGCGCCGGCGGGGAGCGAGAAGCGGTCGAAGTTGACGCGCATACCGAGCGCGTCGGGCGATTCGGCGATCAGCGTCCAGGTGAAGCCGTCGCCGGTCGCTGCGAGCTGGCCACCGGCGAAGACGTCGCCTGCTGTGACCTGCTCGGGGGTGACGCCGCGGAAGTTGACGCCCTGAATGTTCTTGACGACGCCGACGCGCATCTTGCGCACCCGCAGGTCATCGGCCGTGGCATTCTTGTCGTCGGTCATGCCGATGTCGATCCGGTCCTGATCGGTCAGGGAGACGACGATGCCGGGAGCGCGGGTCGTCAGCGCGCGCCTGTCGAACAGCCACTGGGCATCGAGGGCCTGCCGGGCCGCGATCTGCGTGGGGTCCTCGCCGAGGGTGGCGGGGTGACCGGGAACCGACAGGTAGCCATCCTTGTCGGCCGGTGCGGAGAAGAGTGCCGTCGTGGTCAGTGCCAGCGACAGCAAAACCAATACAGGCGTCTTTCGTGCCATACGTGCCCCCCTAGGGTGTAAAGAGAGAGATTCGGCCGGTGCAGCCTCCTCGTCGCAGGAATGCGAACCGGAAGTGTACCGTCAAAACGGGGGTCAGCGCGGGATGTTGCCGTATTTCTTCGGCGGCGTCGTGTCGCGCTTGTTCTTCAGCAGCCGCTTGGGGGTCCGGGACTCGTAGAGTCTAGCTGAGAGTTGGCTTGAACAGGGCACGGGAAGGTTGACATAGAACTTAATCTCGGAGCCTGGGCTGCCAAGAACGTGGATAGAATTTCCTATCCGCGCTCAATAGGTCGATGCAAGGTGAACCACCCCGGTGCCTGTCGGAGAACGAATCAGTTGACTCTCGACGTAACCCAGGACGGGGCCGCCAACTCAGGTGTCCACGGGGGTGTCCATTCTCCTCGGACTGTAGAGCACTCCTCGTAACGCTCGTAAACGGAAAGGGCAACGAATCAAGACAACTCTCGAAAGTCCTTCCTCCTCCTGAGCGCGCTCACTCCTCGATGCATAGATGTGCCAGGTTCCACGAGCAGGCGCGGGCGTTGGCCGTCGTCCAGCCGTCGGTCGTCGCCGTCGGGAACTCGCCCACCCGCGGACTGAGCAACGCAGTGTTCTCGGACGTCCAGGTCTGGCAGTTCTGCATGAAGCTCGTCTCGTCGTAAGGGAGGAGGCCGTTGGCGTAGGTGCCGGTCCACGCCGGGCCGACGAGCTCGCCGCCGCCCAGGTAATACATCCGCGAGCCGACCGGCCAGCCGTCGAGCAGGTCGGCGAAGTCCGTCGCCAGCACGTCGCCCGCGACGTTGACGAACGGTCCGCCGCCCGCCGCGATCCGGTCGATCGCATGGACGGGGTCGTCGCCGTTGTTCTGCGTGCCGCTCAGCCAGGCCACGAACGTACCGCTGTAGCCGGCCGTGGTGGCGGCCGTCTGGCAGTCGGCGTCCGCGCCGGCGAAGCCGCCGAGGTTGCCGCCGTTGCTCTGCCCGGTGGCGAAGATCAGCCGCTCTTCGGGATCGTCGCACGCGTCGCCACCGAAGTCGCCGTCGCTGTTGGCCTGGTCGGGGTTGGGTTCGAACGGACAGTTGTCGACGCCGTCGTCGACGCCGTCGTTGTCGCTGTCGTCGTCGCAGGCGTCGCCGTAGCCGTCGCCGTCGATGTCCTCCTGTCCCGGGTTCACGTCATGGGGGCAGTTGTCGACGTCGTTCAGCACGCCGTCCTCGTCGTCGTCGATCGAGCTGTCGAAATCGCACGCGTCACCGAGGCCGTCGCCATCGAGGTCCTCCTGACCCGGGTTGGCGTCTTCGGGGCAATTGTCGTCGACGTCGACGATGCCATCGCCGTCCGTGTCGACGGTGCAGACGAGCGACGTCACCTGCGCCGGCTTGCAGGTGCTGGGTGGCCGCGGCCGCTCGCTGCCGTCGGCCAGTAGGCCGAACGAGCCCTCGGTCTCGCCCTGGATCGGGACGACGAGGTAAAAGAACGACACGGAGCTCAGGTTCTGATAGGTCCAGGAGGTCTCGCCGTTCGTGCTGCAGATCAGGTCGAGCGGCTCCTCGAAGTCGGTGTTTTCGAACGACCCGCCGTAGATCGCGTAGTCGGCCGCCGGCGCGTCGCAGGCGGTCTCCCAGCTCAGGTCGACCTGGTTGTTGCCCGCGCCGGGCTCGACGGTGAGGTTCTGAACCCTTCCGGCCGCCGTCTCGGGGTCGACCAACGCCAGCGAGATGTCGAACGACGCGTCCAGCGCGGTCGGCCCGGTCGTCGCATCGGCGAACAACCCGACACTGCCCGCCGGTAACGCCGTCGCGAACGTGTGCGTCCCGGGCGTGTCCCAGAACTGCGGAAAACCGCCAGATGTAAAGAGGACGACCTGCGCGTCGTCAAGGTCGGCCTGCACCTCGAGCCAGTACGTCCGGTCGGTGTCGAGGTCGGCCTCGAACGACGAGATCGCCGTCGCCCCCGCGTTCAGGCAGAGTCCCGGGTCGTCGATGACGTTGGTGCCGGTACCGAAAGCCCGCAGCGAGTAGGTATCGGTGAACGAGTCCTGCGTCGCCGTTCCGGTCGCCGCGATCGGCTGCGGCCCGCCGTTGTCGCAGATGTCGTTTGCGGTCTGCATGAGCGTCTCGACGAAAGCCGGTTCGCCCGGCATCGCGTCGAGCGACACCGGCGCGGGAAAGTCGCTCCCGGCGAACGTTTCGACCCACAACGAACGGCTCTCGAACGAGTACACCGGACGATCCGGCAGCACCTCGATCGGTGCCGCGTCGATGTAAAGGTTGTTCGACTCGGAGAACTCGGGAATCTCGCCCCAGTCGGACGGGCCGGTCCACGCGTCGATTCTCCAGCCCAGGTAATAGGTTCCGGTCTCGGTTCCCGGTGGGATCGTCAGGATCTGGACCTTGCCGGCCGAGGAGTAGCCCGGCATGCCCGGGAATTGCGCCTCGCCCAGATCGACCAACGGCGTCGGGTCGGTCGGGGAGTCCGTCAGGAAGAAACCGACCGGGTAGCCGCCGCCGGGTGACGCTCCGCCCGCGTTCGAGATCCACAACTGAATCAGGAACGTCTCGCCCACGCGGACGTTCCTCGATGAGAACTCGCGGATCGCGTCCGGTTCCGAGTAGAGGTCGGTCGTCAACCGTTCGATCATCGCCTGACCGAGCGGCGCCATCACGTTGGTCTGTACCGTGCCCGACGTCTGGTTGCCGCCCTTCGTCATCGCGTTGAGGACGAGCACCTCGTCATCGAGTAGCACGATCGACGAGTCGACGACGACCTTACTGTTTCGCGTCGTGGTGCCGCGCAAGCCGCCCTTCGAGTAGGCGACGATTGGCAGGTAGCAGCCGGTCGGTCCGCCCACACGGGCGCATCCGAGATTCGCCGTGAGGTCGTCGCTGGAATTCAGGTTGGCCAGGGATGCGTCTCGCGTCGGCTCGTCGAAAAACTCCAGCTCCCAATACTTCTCGAGCAGATGCCCGAACGCGCGTGGCGTGGCGCTGTTTAGACCCGACCGGAAGTAACGGGCCTCGCCGAAGCCGTTGTCGGCGGGCGGAAAGGTCGGGCCCGGTCCCACCAGGCCGAAGTATGTGGCCAGGTCGCCCCACGGGTCGTCGATGTCCGCGCAGATCTCGCCGTTCAGACAGGTGGCGTCGCAGCGGATGCAGTCGCCGGCCGCGGGACACGTGTCCGGCGGCACGCCCAGGACCGTGCAGGCCCTGAACGACGAGAACAGTCGCGGACGCATCGTGTGTCCGGGCGCCTCGAAGTACGAATTGTCGACCGGGAACGCGGCGTTCTGTTGCCCGCTCCACAACTCGTAGCGATCGACGTCCTGGATGCTCGTCGTCACGCCCCAGCCGGACGCGATCTCGGCGACCTCGGTCAGCCACGTGTTGAGGTCGGGATCCGCCCATGCGGCACCGATCCGCGGCGCTCCGGCCGCGGGATCGGTCGACAGCACCAGCGCCGACGTCGCCGCGTTGTCGCTCTGGGTCATCATCCCGTCGTCGAAGCGATCGACGCTGAAGGTCATGCCCCGGTCGTCGGCCGTCGTGTTGCCCTGGACGATGCCGCCCGTGCCGAAGCCCGGATTGGGGCGCTCGTCCACGTACCACGGCGCCCCCGAGTCGATTGCGTTCGTGTAGGGGATCGTGTCCATGATCCGATCCACCTCGCCGGTGCCGATGCGCGACCAGAGGTGCGCGTGGATCGCCCACTTGCTGGCGCTCGCCAGGTAGAACGGCGTGTTCTTCCGATACCCGACCGACTGGTCGGTGCGCAGATTCTTGCCGTAAAAGCCGAGGACGTTGACCACCGACGACCCGCTCTCGAAATTCGAGATCGCCGTCGTCAGGTCGCTGGTCAGGTGCTCCGGGTCGACCTCCGGCGCCAGCGGTGCGACGGCGTGCGCGGCCTTCCAGGTGTCGCCCCAGACCGCCATGTAGTGCGTCTCTCCCGGCACCGACTTCGTCAGCTCGAGGTCGGTCAGGTGATCGGCGCCCCAGGTTGCGGTCCACGAGTCGATCGCGAGCGCATCCTCGAGGTAGGTGATGATTCCCCAGTTGCCGCCGCCGTACTGGGCGACGAGCACCGCATAGCGCAGGTCGCCCTGCGTCGCGCTTTCGTACTCCTCGAGATCGACGATGCGCCCCTGCATCGGGTTGGTCAGCGCGTTCACCTCGTCCTTGGTCATGTCGCGGTAGAGGTGCGTCATCGGGATGTCGTCGCCGCGGTGGAACACGCCGACGTAGTGCGGCGTCCCGTTCAGATCGTAGACGTCGAAGTCGGTCATGGCGTAGCCGTCGCGCAGCATCTGTGCGTGCTCGATGTCGAACGTCGCCTCGACCTCGTCGACGATGATGCCGCTGACCAGCCGACCGGGCTGCTCGAGGAAGATCGCGCTCCAGCGCTCGTCGACGCCGTCGTCGACCATCTCGACGTCGAGCCAGACGCCGTCCAGCTCGCCGACGGTCGCCTTGAAGAAGATCCAGTCCGGCAAGTCGCCGTCGACCAGCGTGCGCACCGTCGCGCCGCCGCCTACGAAGGCGTCGGTCCACAGCCCGCTGTAGGTGCGCGAGCCCCCGGTGCCGTCGATCTCGATATCGACGAGACGCCGCCCGGCGGCGTTCTCGGTGGCGTCCGTCGTCAAGAACGTCGCCGCGTCCTGTTCGAGGTGGTAGACGGTCGTCTGGGCGGCGACGGGCAGGAAGGCGAGGGCCGCGATCAGAAGCGAGCAAGTGCGCATGGCGGCATCTCCGGTTCATTGGTTACTACCGTCATAGAGACCGGGCGGCGAGCCGAAGGTAACGGAGCCCACTGAAATTCGGTTAAAGTCGAGGAATTACGGTCCCCGACATCAGCCTGTCCGAGCGGGTAAGAAGAACAAGGCCCCTTTCCAAATGGGCACGCGGCGGCCCCCAGCGGCGGCATGTACGGCCTCTGGTTCGTCAGCGATCGGCCCGAGAGCAGGGGTCCGCGCGATTTCTACCGCGCCCGCCCGATCGCAGGTGGTTCTCGTTCTCCCGCCGCTACGGGGAGAGTTGGGACACGACGACCGACGCCGAGATCTACTGGGTTGACGCATCCGTCCTCGACGAGCCCCGCTCCGACTAGGTTTCAGGTGTCCACGGGTGTGTCCATAACCCTCGGACTTGTGATGGGAACGGTAGCCCGCACGGGTATTCCTGGGCTGATCATCGGCAACACCGCCGAGAGCATCCTGAGCGATATTGATTGCTCGTTGTTGGCGGTGAAGCCTGAGGGGTTCGTGACGCCAATCAGCATGAACAAGTGAGCATACGGAGTCCGGCCTGCGAGCGGCGACCCGGCGGTCGCGACTGAGTCTCCGCAACGTCAATCCGGCTGCTGACGAACGATCTCCTCCTTGATCCCGTCAACCTGCTCCACCGGCAGTACGAAGACCACGCCTGTGCCGTGCTCGTCCAGCTTTCCGGCCTTATGGATCGCCGTCATCACCGGCTGGACCAGCTCTTCTTCGGCCAGGAAGATCACGACGTCCGTCTGCGTCTCCAGGCTGAGGCCGAGAAACGTCTTCGCCTCGCGCATACCCGTCCCGTGGCTGGGTACGATCGTCGCTCCGGAGATCCCGCAAGCCTTGGCGGCTTCGACGACATGGTCCGTGACGTTCGTTTTGAGAGTGGCGACGATGACCTTGTATTTCATTGCATTCCTCGTGGCCCTACCTTGAGCGCAGTTTCGCCCACAACGCGGCGAATTGAGCGTACCCCATCACGGTAATCATCGGAAACAAGCTGGCGAACGCGATCAGGCCGAACCCGTCCAGCGCCGGATTGCGCCCCGGAATGGTCGCTGACAGGCCCAGGCCGAGGGCCGTGACCAGTGGAACGGTCACGGTCGATGTCGTGACCCCGCCGGAGTCGTAAGCCAACGGGATGATCGATTTCGGCGCAAAGAAGGTCTGGACGAGCACGATCAAGTAGCCGGCTGCGATAAACAAGACGAGAGACGTGCCGGTCACGATACGAAATGTGCCCAGCGAGATGCCCACACCCACGCCGAAGGCCACGACCAGGCGAAGTCCCCATGGCCGGACCGTCCCACGCGACGCCTGTTTTGCCTTGAATGCGACGGCGATCAGGGCGGGCTCGGCCAGCGTGGTGGAGAAACCGATAATCGCGGCGAAGAGGTAGATCCACCCGTACATCCACCACCGGGGCGAATCGGGCGCCGCGCCGCCGCCGAATACGAAGTCAGGCGACGAAAGCTGCGTGGCCATCGACTGGCCCAGCGGAAACAGCGCCAGTTCGAGCCCGACCAAAAAGAACGCCAGCCCTAAGACGGCGAGGAGGAGGCCGACCAGCACGCGCTTGAGGTGCGGGATCGGCTGACGCAGCACGAACAGCTGGAAGCCCAGCAGTAGCGCGCTGAGCGCAGCCACGTCGCGAACCGTAGCCAGCAGTGCGTTCGTCAGCGCGTCGATCACGCTCGGTTCCTCCCTCCGCCCATCAACCCGTTCCCGGGATGCGCAGACCGAAGCGCAGGATGCCCAGCACCATGACGAACACCATCGGCGTCAACGAGGCCAGGGCGATCATGCCGAAGCCGTCGACCAGCGGGTCCCGCCCGCGGATCGACGTGGCCAGCCCGACCCCCAGGGCGGTCGCCAGCGGCACCGTCACCGTGGAAGTGGTGACCCCGCCCGAGTCGAAGGCGATCCCGACGATCGCCTCGGGCGCGGCGAAGGTCATCAGCAGGATCAGGGCATAACCTCCGATGATCAGATACTGGACCGGCCACCCGCGCAGGATGCGAAATATTCCGAGCACCACCGCCGCCCCGACCGACAGGGCCACGGTGAGCCGCAGCTGGAGCGCGTACGACGATTGGGAAGAAGCATCTGCCGCGATGTAGCCCGCATCCGCTGCTACGCTGGCCGCCTTCCCGGCGATCGCGATCAGTGCCGGCTCGGCAACTGTGGTGGAGAAACCGAGCAAAAACCCGAACAGCAGCAGCCAGGCCAGGCTGCCCTTGCGCGCGAAGGCATCGGCCATCGCTTCGCCGATGGGAAACAGACCCATCTCCAGACCCTGAACGAAGAGCGTCAACCCGAGCAACACGAACAGGGCACCGACCAGCGTCTCCGCCACGTTGGGAATGGGTTGCCTCAGCACCAGCGACTGGAACGCCACGATGACCAGGATGATGGGAAGGAGGTCGCGCAGGGCATTCCCGAGGTGACGAAGGAACACCGGGATCAACCGCTTCAGGGAAACCGTCTCTTGCATCGTGGAAACCTATTCGGCCGGTGCTATCGACTCGCGGCAGGCCAGGAAACACCCTTCGTCACTTTGCCGAACCCATCTTAGTCGACACCGATCGCCTTCATACGGAAACCCCGCATTCCGAACAGGCCGGCATTCGGGTACACAAGAGACAGGACGAAACGGCCGACTCAGGTGTCCACGGGGGTGTCCATACTCCTCGGACTGTAGAGTACTCCTCGTACTCCTCGGAAAGGGACAAGGGCGACGAATCAAATAAACGTTTATTCGCCGCCCTTCCCGAGAGTACTTAGAATCCCCCGGAGCTTGCTCCTTCCGAGTTCGAGTCTCGGCTCCGGCACCAACGTCCAGGTCCAAGAGCTCAATCGGCGCTGCCCAGTAGTGCCCTGCGATTCACCATCCGCCCCTCACTGATCACTGTCTCCAGCGATCGCGTGTTTCGAATGTCATCCAGAGGGTTTGCGTTGAGGATGAGAAGATCGGCGCGTTTCCCGGGCTCGATCGTGCCGAACTCTGCGCCGGCACCGATCATCTCGGCGGCGTTCCGTGTGGCCGTCTCGAGTGCTTCCATCGGCGTGAGCCCGGCCCGTACGAGCAACTCCAGTTCCCGATGAACGCTGTAGCCCGGGAATACATACGGATTGCCGGTGTCGGTCCCGAGAGCGAGTGGGACGCCCTGGTCATGGAGCATCTTCACGTTGGCCAACAGGCCGGCAATGCGGCGTGTATTCGCTTCGTGCGAGTCGACGCCGGGTTCGATAGTGACCGAGCCTCCTCGCCGAAAGCGGGTGAGGAACGCAGGATTTTTCAGGGCCGCGACTTCTTCGTTTGACACGGTCTCACGTAGGAACGCGTCGCTTGTGTCAAACGGTTCGTCGACGTACCACAATGAGACCAGGCCGCTGTATAGCGAGAGTGTGGGAACTACGATGAAACCCGCTGCGGCCATCCGATCAGCGAGGGCAGTGTCAGACAGAGGATGCCCTTCAACGGTGTGTACGGCGCCTGCTGCACCCCCTTCGAACGCCGCTTCCAGCTCATCCCGGGACGTGACGTGGGCGAAAACTCGCAGGTCGTGCTGAGCCGCCTCGTCCACGATCGCCCGAATCATCTCGACCGACATTTGCGGGTGGTCATCGCCGAACGGCGTCGGGCCTGACTCAACGGTGATCTTGATCGCGTGCATCCCGCCCTTGGCACGCTCCTGAACCGCGGTTCGTGCTGCCTCCTCGGTGCGGACGAGTGAGATACCGATGCCGAGCGAATACAAGTTGACCGGTTCGCTCATCGGGGTATCCGCCGCTAGCGAATCGGTGGCCTCCCGCACGCCAGGAGGGAATATGGTGTAGATGGGGTGCGTGCCGTGAAGAGTAAGATGACCGCCGGTGCCGTAGATGTGCGGGGACTTGAGCTCGCCCCTCGCACGACGATCTCGCAGGGCCCGGATCGAGTCGGTGCTTCCATCGGTGCCGCCGAGCATGAGAATGGCCGTGACGCCGTAGTAAAGCTCGCGAGCGAGGACCACGTCAGTGGTCTCGGGTTTGCGCGACACCGGGGCACCGAGTCCGAAATGGACATGCATATCCGCGAGACCTGGGATCAAGAACTTTCCCGTAGCGTCAATCACGGTCTCCGCCGCCAGCCCCTCGGCGTCGCTGTCCGGAATGACCGCGTCGACACGGCCATCGCGGACAATGATGCTGGTTTCGGCTTGTGGTGGGGCGCCGGTCCCGTCGATGAGCGTGGCTCCGCTGACTATGAGTTCCGCCTGCGTAGTTTCCGGCGAGTGGCTAGAAGTACTACACGCCAAGCACGCACACCACAGCAGCATCGCCAATGCGGCGTGACCCAACTTTTCGTACTGAACCATGAAAATGCGCTCCCTATTCGTGGACCTCTCAGGTGTCGTCTCGACCATTCGGACGGCGAGTCGGACGAAAGCTACGGAACCCGTGATCCCATGCGCAAACGAGGAGGCCACGAGTCTTGGCAGCGTCGGCCAGAGTTGCCGGTGCGCGCGCCGATCTTTCCGGGATCGGGACCGCCAACTCAGGTATTCCTCTGGGTGTCCATCACCCTCGGACTGTAGAGCACTCCTTGTAACCCTCGTGAATGGGAGAGGGCAACGAATCAAATAAACGTTGATCCGCCGCCCCTTTCGTTTCGTCCTAAAATCCTCTTCCCGCAAGGGAGTACAGGTTGCTCCGCGTGCCTTCGGCATCGAGTCCTGTCTCCGGCACCAAGCGAACCCGACGATCCCTGCTGTACACCGATCGTCAACGGTCCGTGCCGGTTCAAGCCGGAGAGAAGAGTTCGGACTTCATCCATCTGTCCGGAGTTCGATCCAGCTTGCGACCGCTTGCAGCATGGATTGGGAAACGAGCATCTGGCCGTGCACATGTTCGTTGGGTGCCAGGCCCGGCGCGCCGAGGAAGAAATGGTCTTCGTCGGGTAGAACGGTGACTGTGAAGGATTCATTGCCCGCCGCTCGCAGGCCGGCCTCGAGCGCCGCCACGTTCTGATCGACGATCACCTGTTGATCGGCACCACCGAAGAGCGCGAGCACGGGCCGGTCAAGTTCGCGCAACGCCTCCTGGGGATCCGAGCTGAAGAACTGTCGGTACCACGGCTGTCTCAGGTCGCCGAACGCTTCGCTGACAAACTCCGGCGTCACCTCCCTAGGCGGATCGCCCCATGCAAGGCAGGCGGCGCGACCGTAGCGATAGAACCCGTCGTCCGTGTTTCCCTCTTGCCCGATATGAACGACCATGTCTGTCAGCGCCGATTCGATCGCTGCGATTTGCTGCTCCGGCATTTCGCCCTCGCGGCGTAGCATGTCGCCCTGTTGCCGCACCCAGATCTCGGCACCGGGAACGGACGGCGGAGCGAGCAGTACCAGAAACGAGACCCGAGGCTCTTCCACGGCGAGTCGAGGTCCGGTCATCGCACCTTCGCTGTGGCCCAGAAGCCCCACCCGAGTGGCATCGATCTCGGGGCGCTCGAGCAAGTAGCGAAACGCGGCCCGCGCATCGGCAGCGCGATCGTCCATCGTCGACTCTCGGACCGAGGGACCGCTGGAGTCTCCGGTGCCGCGGTCGTCCACACGAAGGACCGCTAGCCCACGATCGACGAGATAGTCACCGATGACCTTGAACATCGGCGTGCCCGAGATCACCTGGTCGCGTGTGTGACCGCCCGATCCGGTCAGGAGCAAGACCGCGGGGTGCGGTTCGTTCCCTGCAGGTAGGCTGAGCGTGCCGGCGAGTGTCACATCCGGGCTCTCCGTTGCGATCGCGACCTCTTCGTCCGCTGCGGGGACGGTGACGGTTTCGGTTCTACACGCCAACTGCGAGGGGAGCAGTGCCAGGACGATCACGATCCGAAGCAGCAGGGTCAACAGGAACCGGGAGTGTGTTGATCTCGGGTCTTCCATTGAAGCGACTCCTCTGCGCGACTGTCACGGTCGTCGCGCCAACCCTCGGACTGTAGAGCACTCCTCGAACTCTCGGAAAGGGAAAAGGCGACGAATCAAATAGACGTTGATTCGTTGCCCTTTTCCTCCGTCGCTACGGAACGACCAGCACCTTCCCCCGCGACCGGCCTTCTCCCACATACCGCACGGCGTCGGCGGCCTGTTCCAGCGGGAACCGTCTGTCGATGGTGAGCTTGATGTCGCCGGACTGCAGCCAGCCGAGTACGGCCTCGTGATTCGCGAAGTTGGATTCGGCCGCAAGCATCCGAATCCGGGTGCCGGACACGGCGCCCACGACGGGGCCGATCAAGAGGATCTGAAAGAAAGCGCGCATAGTGCCGCCGGCCATGGTGTAGGCGCCGCCCTTGACCAGCGCACGCCGGACGGCGGAGGCAGAGCGAGTTCCGACGAGGTCGAGGATCAGGTCGTAGCGCTCGCCGGTCTCGGTGAAGTCCGTTCGGCGGTAGTCGATCACGTGGTCGGCTCCGAGCGAGCGCATATGGTCGAGCTTCGCCTCGTGGTCCACCGCCGTGACCTCGGCGCCCTGCATGTTTGCGATCTGGATGGCAAACATGCCGGACCCACCGCCCGCGCCGTTGATCAGGACCCGCTGTCCGGATCGGATCCCGCCGCCCGCGCGCAGCCCCTGTATCGCGATGGTGGAAGCCTGGGGTACCGCG
>Ga0224508_10001131_pt1 | contig 24294 bp, 19 predicted proteins | sample SF_Jan12_sed_USG_4_FD_170157 | JGI IMG/M metagenome (GOLD analysis project Ga0224508, IMG submission 170157) | Sediment microbial communities from San Francisco Bay, California, United States - SF_Jan12_sed_USGS_21 | ecosystem: Environmental > Aquatic > Marine > Sediment | place: USA... | reverse complement strand
TTGCGTCACAACTGGCTTTGGCATATTTTGTATGCACGAGACGAAATAGTTGTCCCGTATTAAAACGGCCTGAGGATCCAGGGGGATTAGATGAGCGTTAAAGTTGAGGAATTGATGACGAAGTCGATCATCACCGCGCACCCTGTACCTGTATCGCTGTCAAGTAGCCGACCCACAGAATCAGCCCGAGCCCGATAATTCGGGAGATGTTCAAAGCTCAAAATATAACAACCAGAGGAGACGGGACATGCCAGGTTCAAATTTCAACTTCGAAACAATCGAGTTTCTTGATCCGAACGGGCAACTGAAACGCCCTCTTCCTGAAGCACTTGCCACACGCGATAAGCTGGTAGAGCTTTATCAATTAATGGTGCAAACACGGGTTTTCGATCGTGCCGCGATCAATTTGCAACGCACAGGCGCAATGGGAACCTATCCCTCTTGCGAAGGCCAGGAGGCGATCGGCACTGGGGTCGGCTACGCGATGAATGAAAACGACGTGCTGGTGCCTTATTACCGCGATATCGCCACGCAAATCCAGCGCGGTGTCCTGCTCGAAGAAATCCTGCGCTACTGGGGCGGGGACGAATGGGGGATGCATTTCCAGCACCAGGCACAAGATTTTCCGATCAGTGTGCCGATTGCAACTCAGTCTTGCCACGCGGTAGGCGTCGCCTATGCGATGAAGTACCGCCAGCAGCCTCGCGCGGTGGTAACTACCTGCGGCGATGGCGCCACTTCGAAGGGTGATTTTTACGAGTCAATCAACATCGCCGGCGCCTTGGCGTTACCGGTGGTATTCGTGGTCAATAATAACCGCTGGGCCATCTCGGTGCCGCTGGAAAAACAGACCGCCGCGCAAACCATTGCGCACAAATCCCTGGCTGCGGGTATCGATGGTTATCGTGTCGACGGAAATGATCCGATCGCGGTGTTCCAGGTCCTCAGCGAAGCCCTCGAGTTGGCGCGTAACGAGCAACGCCCCAGTCTCGTTGAAGCCCTGACCTATCGGCTCTGCGACCACACCACCGCCGACGATGCCAGCCGTTATCGTCCGCAGCAGGAGTTCGATGCTGCGCGCGAACTCGAACCATTGATTCGATTCAAAGCCTATTTACAAAAAGAGCAGCAATGGAGCGATGCCGACGACGAAAGCATTTATGCAGACTGCAAAAAACAGGTCAAAAAGGCGATCGAAGCCTACCAGGCTTTCCCTGAACAGCCACCGGGCCAGTTTTTCGATTACATGTTTGCCAAACGCACGGCCGATCTGGAACAGCAAAAGCAGGAATGGCTTGCCGGGGTGAAACGTCATGGCTGAATGGACCCAGTTGGAAGCGGTCAACCAGGCTTTCGCCTCGGAAATGGGCCGCGATGAAAATGTTGTCGTGCTCGGCGAGGACGTCGGTATCAACGGCGGCGTGTTCCGCGCTACCGAGGGTTTGCTCGAAGCATTCGGCGCCGAACGGGTTATCGACACGCCGTTGGCGGAATCGGTGATCGTCGGTATGGCGATCGGCATGGCCGCGCAGGGCCTGAAACCGATCGTCGAATTACAGTTTATGGGTTTCATATACCCGGCGGTGGACCAGATCATCAACCACGCATCACGCCTGCGTAACCGTACCCGCGGCCGCATTACCTGCCCGATGGTGATCCGTGCCCCGTTCGGTGGCGGCATTCACGCCCCCGAACATCATTCGGAGAGCACCGAGGCGCTGTTCGCACACATGCCCGGCTTGCGCGTGGTGATCCCTTCTTCACCGGCACGCGCCTACGGCTTACTGCTGGCCGCGATTCGGGACCCTGATCCGGTCGTATTTCTCGAGCCCAAACGGGTATACCGGCTCGGCAAGCAGGTAGTCGAAGACAATGGTGAGGCGCTGCCGCTGGATACCTGTTTCGTGTTGCGCGATGGCATTGATATTACGCTGGTGAGCTGGGGCGCGTCTATCAAGGAAACCCTGGAGGCCGCGCAACAACTGGCGCAGATTGGAGTCGATGCCGAGGTTGTCGATGTCGCTACTATCTCGCCGCTCGATATGGGGACGATACTCGATTCGGTCGCACGCACCGGTCGATGCGTGATCGTGCACGAAGCGGCACGTAGTGGTGGCGTCGGCGCCGAGATCGCCGCACGCCTCGCAGGGGAAGGCATTGCTTCGTTACTGGCACCGGTAAAACGCGTGACCGGTTACGACACCGTAATGCCGCTATACCGATACGAAGACCAATATATGCCGGGAGTAAATCGCATTATCGATGCGGTTCAGGAGGCGATGGAGTACCGATGAACATCTTTAAATTACCAGACCTGGGCGAAGGTTTGCCCGACGCCGAAATCGTTGAATGGCATGTCAAAGTGGGGGACGAGGTCGAAGAAGGTCAAACGCTGGTTTCGGTTGAAACCGCAAAGGCGATTATCGACATCCCGTCGCCGCAGGCCGGGCGCATCGCCAAGTTATTCGGCGGCGAAAGCGCTGTAATCGAAACCGGGCAGCCGTTGCTCGCATTTGGCGACGATGACGCTGCCGATACCGAGAAAAAACCTGAAGACAGCGGCACCGTGGTCGGAGAAATGGAGTCTACCGAGGCCATTATCCCGGAAGCGGCGATCGGGTTGGCGCCCAGCTCGACCGCGATCAAAGCCACCCCTGCGGTGCGCGCGCTCGCCAATCGCATGAACGTCGAGTTGTCGATGGTCACCCCGAGCGGCCGCGATGGCCTGATTCTCGCCGACGACGTACGCCGTGTGGCCCGTATTCTGGCAGAGCATGGTCCGATGGAACCGTTACGCGGGGTACGCCGCGCGATGTCGCGGAATATGGCACAGGCCCACACGGAAGTAGCGCCGGCAACGCTGGTTGAAGATGCAGATATCACCGGGATCGAATCGACCGCGGATATCACGCCACGCCTGATACGCTCCTTGATCGCGGGCTGCAAGGCCGAACCCTCGTTGAATGCCTGGTATGACAGTCACGCCAATGGTCGCCGCGTGCTTGAGCGGATTCATCTCGGGCTCGCGGTAGATGCGCCCCAGGGACTGTTCGTTGCGGCGTTACTCGATATCCAGAACGATGACGAGGCCGCCATCGTCAAACGCCTAAGCGAATTGAAGGAGAAAATCAAAAACCGCAGCCTTACCCCGGCGGAGTTACGCGGCTATAGCATTACCCTGTCCAACTACGGCGCCATCTCCGGACGCTATGCGTCACCGGTGGTATTGCCACCGACCGTGGCAATCCTGGGTGCCGGAAAATCGCGCGATGCGGTGGTTGCCAGAGACGGTGAGATAGTGATCCGCCACATACTGCCGCTGGCGCTGACCTTCGACCACCGCGCCGTTACCGGTGGTGAAGCCGCACGATTTATGAAGGCCGTGGTGGATGATCTCGAGAATTAGACAGGGCAGTTTGCCTGGCATTGTCAACAACGCTACTGTTTATGGTCGCGAACGAAAAATGGCTGATGCGTCGTGGGGTAATTTATACCGGTAGATTTGTTAAATTATGACTTGCATCCCCCCACACATTTATATCTGGTCATAGTTCGATAGAGTGTTTCTCGATTTCTGTCCTGAGTTGCTTAGTGATGGCTTCAACCCGTTCCAATATTATTTCAGAATGCTCGGCGAGTGCCTCACTAACGATACTTTTCAGGGCCTCAAAATGTTGGTCACCGATGGATTCACGAACATCGCTGCCCAGTAAATCCTGGAACGATTGAATTACACGATTTGCTATTTCTTCCTGTTCTCTGGACATAACCTGCCTCCAATCTGTAAATGCCACTATTAATCATGCTGATCTGCCTATCATTGATCGGGATCAAAGATCAATTAACTAACTAATGTAGAAATACAAGATGGATTTATCACTGCTCTGTATTAAGGAAAACAGGGGGAAACATGAATGATATTTTTTCGCTTGGCGACGAACTGGGTCCCTTAAAAGTTATCCATGTTCACGAGCCAACTATCGGACTGAAAGGCATACTGGTGGTAGATAATGTGGCCATGGGGCCTTCCATAGGCGGTGTGCGCATGGCAGCAGATGTTACTGTCGAAGAATGTGCTCGATTGGCCCGCGCCATGACTTTTAAAAATGCGGCCGCCGGGCTACCTCACGGCGGCGGCAAGGCGGTACTGATGGGTGACCCCAAGATGCCCACAGCGCAAAAGGAAAGATTAATCCGAGGTTTTGCATGTGCCCTGCAGGAAGTTGAGCAATACATTTTTGCACCGGACATGGGTACCGATGAAGAGTGTATGGCCTGGGTCAAGGATGAAATTGGTCGCGTCGTAGGCCTGCCACGTAACCTCGGCGGAATCCCGCTTGACGAAATCGGTGCAACCGGCTGGGGACTAAGCCATGCAGTGGACGTGGCGCAGGAATTCTGTAGTTTTAAAACTAAAGGCGCTCACTTTGTGGTGCAGGGTTTTGGTGCCGTCGGAAAACATGTTACCAGGTTCTTATCGGATAACGGCGCAATTCCCGTCGCTGTTTCCGATTCTTCGGGCACAATCTATAACCCTGATGGCCTCGATGTAGAGGATCTAATAGCGCTTAAGTCAGAAGGCAGGAGTGTCACCGACTATGCCAGTGGCGAAAAACACGATCGCGACGCAATCATCGATATCGAGTGCGATATCTGGATCCCTGCGGCTCGACCGGATGTTATTGACGAAGCCAATGTGCATCGGCTAAATACTAAAATCGTCGTGCAAGGTGCCAATATTCCAATTACCCAGGCAGCAGAGGCAATCCTGCATCAACGAGGCGTTCTGAATGTACCAGACTTTATCGCCAATGCTGGCGGCGTAATTTGTGCCGCAATGGAGTATCAAAATGCCAGCGAAATGACTGTTTTTTCCGCGATCGAGGGCAAGCTACGTCACAACACCCGTGAAGTCCTTGAAACAGCCAGACAGGAGCAAATTTCTCCGCGTGATGCAGCTCTGCGAATGGCGCGCAAACGCGTTGAAAAGGCAATGGGTTACCGCCGTTGGCGTATATTTTAATCGGGTTGTTCACTGTCGAAATAACGCAGTAAGAAAATGATCCCGAAAGCTAAAAGTTACTTTCATCGCGGAGGAGAGACACCGCTTTTAGGGTCTACCATACCGGAGCACCTTCTTTCTATTGTTAGTCGTTTCCCAGACCAGGAAGCCGTTGTCTCTTTGCCGCAAAAAACAAGATTGAATTATCGGGATTTTTCCACTCAAATTGACCTGCTAGCCAGGGGATTAATGGCTCTGGGATTTAAACAAGGTGATCGAATCGGTGTCTGGTCCACCAATAATGTTGAGTGGTTAATGATCCAGATGGCAACCGCGCGTATAGGCGCTATTCTGGTCAACATCAACCCAGCTTACCAATCCAGAGAGCTGGCCTACGCGTTGCGGCAATCGGAAATACAGTGTTTGTTTGTGATTCCTCATTTTCGAAGTAGTGACTACATAGCAATGCTGAAGGAATTGATTCCCGAGTTACAGCAAGATAGTGTGAAAATAAAATCAGAGATATTCCCGCATTTGTCTCGCGTTGTTATTTTTGATCCGAAGAATTCCCTGCATACGGATTTACCCACACCCGGTTTTTCGACCTGGCAGCAGGTGTTAACTGCATCCGAGACAATCAGCCCGTTAGAGCTAGAAAAACAAACCGCATTACTGGATCAGGATGATGTCATCAATATCCAGTATACCTCTGGCACTACCGGAGTTCCCAAGGCCGTAATGTTAACGCATCATGGTATTTTAAATAATGCATGGTTTAGTGCGATGTCTCTGCATTTTACCGAACAAGATCGGCTCGTCGTCCCTGTCCCCTTTTATCACTGTTTTGGCATGGTGCTGGCAAACCTGTTGTGTTTTTCGGTTGGAGCATGTGTTGTAATCGGCAGCGAGCACTTTGATGCAAATAAAGTGCTTACAGCGGTGGAAAAGGAAAAATGCACTGCAATTCATGGGGTACCGACCATGTTCATAGCAGAGCTCGAAGACAAAAACTTTCGCCACTATGATCTTTCCAGTTTACGTACCGGGATTATGGCCGGGGCACCTTGCCCACCCGAACTAATGCAGCGTGTCATTGAAGACATGCAGTGTGGTGAAATCCTGATTGGCTATGGCGAAACCGAAGCTTCACCGCTGACTCATCTTACAACAAGTGCTGATAGTATGGAGCGGCGTATCAATACCGTCGGGCGTAATTTACCGCACCAGGAAGTGAAGATCGTCGACACCGAAACCGGGGCCACCTTGCCACTGGGTAAAACTGGTGAAATTTGCTTCCGTGGTTACCATATTATGCGGGGATATTATGGTCAGCCCGATAAAACTAGGGAAGCAATCGACCCGACGGGCTGGTTGTACTCAGGTGACCTCGGCAGTATGGATGAATACGGCTATGTGCAAATAACAGGCCGCCGCAAGGAGATGATCATCCGTGGGGGGGAGAACATTTATCCTCGTGAAATAGAAGATTTTATCTTCACCCACCCTAAAGTCACTGAGGTCGGTGTGTTCGGAGTACCTGACAAAAAGTACGGAGAACAGGTTGCCGCCTGGATTCAGTTACATAACAGTGAAACCGCTACTGCGGAAGAGATACGCAATTTCTGCAAGGGTAATATTGCCCATTTCAAAATCCCGAAATACATTCATTTCGTTTCTGAGTTTCCTTTAACGGTGACTGGAAAGTTACAAAAATTTAAGATGTGTGAAGAAATGGTTGAACTTCTGCGGGAGGCTAATCAACAATTGTGACAATGTAAGGTTTCAAATTTTTACTCGTTAACCCTGCATTTTTTATCGGTATAGGATGTATCGAATTCTGAGTAAGCAATGACACTTATCCAAGATCACGTTGGATTGCAGCTCAAGGCTAGAATGTCCGCTGCGGCTCGTTTGCGGGCTCTAGGGGAGGTGTTCTCAGTGTCCGTTTTTGGTTGAATCTGAAAAAATCTCCATCCGGACAATGTTTACCTAAAGACGGTAATGTTATTAATTTTAAGATCATATCGATTTCCAGTGCAGTTTATCGCTCGATTTAATTTCTTCAAAATCAGCTGAAGTTTTGACTGGCTGCTGATTGATCCAGGCAGGGTAGGTTGGACAGTTTTCTGTTATTGCCTGTCGGGATTTGAATTGTGCATGCCGTGCGAGACCATCAACGGTAAACAGGATCTCAAAGCAACAATCGACGTTATCGAGCAACTCTAGCCAATGTGATTGGGGGTGCTGCGAGATGATTTCCGTAACCTCTGCAATCAGGCCTTGCTGTGGCATGGCTTCAAACTGTCGCGATATCCATTCGGGTTTCTGCAACACGTCGCAAAAGTTTTTCCAGAACGCGGTTTCGATGGCGCCGAGACTGATGAAGCGTTCGTCGGCACATTGATAAAGGTTGTAGCAGGCGGCACCACCGCTGAGTATCGACGCGGCGCGTTCGTCTGCATTGGACAACATTGGCAGGTATTGCCAGGACAGGATCGATTCGGCCATGCTGATATCGAGATAGATACCGCCGGGGCTACTATCTCTTGCGTGCAGGGCAGCGAGTATGGCGATACTCGCCTGCATCGCGGCTGCGTGATCCGCTATAGGAGGGTAGCCGATAACCGGTCGTTCCGAGGTGCCGCTGACGATCGATTGTGAGCTTAGCGCGCAATAGTTGATATCGTGACCGGCGCGCTGCGCGTAAGGTCCTGTCTGACCATAACCCGACAGTGCACAGTGAATCAGCTCCGGGTTGATTTGATCAAGCGTGTCACGATCGAAGCCAAGCCGTTCCAGCACACCTGGCCTGAAGGATTCAAGCAGAATATCGGCATTGGCGATCAACTCGCGAAAAGCCTGTCGGTCGGGATCATTTTTCAGATCCAGCCGGCAGATACGTTTGCCCCGGTTCAGGTGTCGATAAATCGGTGATTTCTCGCTTGCATCGGTGTGCATGAAAAACTGCATCGGATCGCCACCCGGGGGCTCGATCTTTATCACTTCGGCGCCGAGGTCTGCAAGCTGGCGGGTTGCAAAGGGGCCGGGGATATACTGCGACATATCGATCACGCGAACGTTTTCCAGCAAGCGATTTGACTGCATTGATATACAGTGGGCCTGGTTAGTCGTACTGGCGGATATCGTCGATGACCTTGCCATCGTTCGGCAGCGTACCCGGGTCGACAATCTCGACTTCACCGCGAAGTTTGCAAATCGATCGGATGCTTTCGGCAATCGCGTCTGACACGGATGCGTCTGTCGATTCAGATTCGCATTGCAGGGTTATCTGGTCGGCTTGTTCGACCCAGTCGATAACCAGCCGTGCCTTGGAAATATCCGGATGGCGTTTGACGACCTTGTCCACCTGTTCCGGGTGAATGAACATGCCACGCACCTTTGCGGTTTGGTCGGCGCGTCCCATCCATCCCCGGATGCGCTGGTTGGTGCGTCCGCAGGGACTGGTTCCCGGCAGGTAGGCCGATAAATCACCGGTCGCAAAGCGAATCAGCGGATAGTCCCGGCCCAGATTGGTGACCACGACCTCGCCGACTTCACCCTCGTTGACCAGTTCACCGGTTCCCGGGCGCACGATTTCCAGGTACACCCCCTCGTCGATAATCAAGCCTTCCTGGGCGCTGGATTCGTAAGCGATCAGACCGAGGTCGGCGGTGCCATAGCATTGCTGCACGCGTATTCCACGTTCGACGAAGCCGTTGCGCAGTGGTGGTGGCAGGGCTTCACCGCTCATCATCGACTTGTTGATCGAGCTGACGTCACTGCCGATTTCGTCAGCCTGTTTGAGAATGATTTTAAGAAAAGAGGGGGTGCCAACGTAACCATTGGGAGACAGGTCGGCAATCGTTTGCACCTGTAATTCGGTTTGTCCGACGCCGGCTGGAATGACGCTGCAACCCAGTGCGAGCGCCGCGCTATCAAACATCTGTCCCGCAGGGGTGAAGTGGTAACTGAAGCAATTATGCACCAGGTCCCCGCTGCGAAATCCGCTGGCGTAGAGCGAACGTGCGAAGCGCCAGAAGTCGGCGACTGCAAAACCTGGCTCGTAAATCGGGCCGGGAGATGCAAATACATGGGAAGGGAGCGTGACGTTGTTCGCGGTGTAGCCGCCGAAGGGACGTTGCGCCTGTTGTAATTCGATCAGTTTTGATTTTCGGGTCAGCGGTAATGCACTGAATGATGCGGCATCAGTGATTTCATTCGCATCGATATCCTTAAACGATTCCGAGTATATCGCGGTATTGTTCTGCACATGTTTTATCTGTTCGCGGATCGCTTCGAGTTGCACCTGAGCACGTTCATCTGCACTGCGTGTTTCCAGGCTGTCGTAAAATTCACTCATCGTCTCTCCCGTCATCCTGCAATTGTTACTTCATTCCCCAAAATTCTTACGTCATTCCCGCGCAAGCGGGAATCTTGTAAATAGCTCATAGTATAAGATTCCCGCTTTCGCGGGAATGATAGTGAGTGATTAAGATTCCCGTTTATAGGGAATCACGGTGAAACTTCTAGGTTAACCAGCGCTTGCGGCGTCGATAGTGTTTTACATCGCGGAAATTAATGCGTTCGCCCTCACTGATGCCCAGGTAAAATTCCTTGACGTCGGTATTTTCACGCAGCTCCGCCGCGGTGCCATCGAGTACCACGCGACCGTTTTCTAGAATATAGCCATGGTCTGCATAACGCAGCGCGATATTGGTATTTTGCTCGGCGAGCAGAAATGTGACGCCTTCTTCTTTATTCAGGCGCTCGACGTTTTCGAAAATTTCTTCCACCAGTTGTGGAGCGAGCCCCATCGATGGTTCATCGAGCAGGATCATTTTCGGACGTGACATCAGTGCACGTCCTAAGGCAATCATCTGCTGTTCGCCACCGGATGTGTAGCCCGCTTGTGCCCTGCTACGATTTTTGAGGCGTGGAAAATAACTGTATACCAGTTCGAGATCCTGCTGGATCGCGCCACTGCCATCACGACGTGTGTAGGCGCCGGTGAGCAAATTCTCCTCGACCGTGAGATGTTCGAAACAATGGCGTCCTTCCATGACCTGGATAACGCCCTGTTGTACCAGTTGGGCCGGGGTGAGCGCATCGATGCGCTCACCCTGGAACTCGATACTGCCCTTGGTGATATCGCCTCGTTCGGCGCGCAGCAGGTTGGAAACCGCTTTTAACGTGGTGGTTTTACCCGCGCCGTTGGCGCCGAGCAGGGCAACGATGCCCTGCTCGGGAACCTCAAGCGAGACGCCTTTCAATACCAGGATGACATGATCATAAATGACCTCGATGTTGTTCACCGACAACATCGGCCTGGTATCGATTGCTGCGTCGGCCTCGGCCACGAATCGCTTCCTTACGGTGCGATTATCGACTAATTACAGATTCTTGGAACCACGCTATTCTCTGCTGCGTACTGCTTTGAGTCAGCTTCGATAAGGGGGTCAACTACATCGTTCATGGTATCGTAGTAATCGGTAACCTGATTCCATTTTTTTGCATTGGCATCCCATTGCATGATTGCTGCTTGTCGTGATCCCGCATGATTGTCACAGGTAATTTTGACGGGTTTTGCAAATCCCTTTAATCCCATCTCTTCCCATCGACCAGCAGAAATCTCGAGATTTTCATAACCGTCTCGAACCATTACTGGTGTCACCTTGTTAGTTCCGTGAATTTTCATGGCTGTTCTTATTGCCTCTGCCGCGTAAACACCCGCCAAAACACCGCGGTTATAAGTTACTTCACCAATTCGATCTTTTTCTCCGGCACCGTTTCCTTTGCCATATACATGTTTGGCGATGTCATCAAACAATGGGAAATTGGCGCCAGGTGCATGTATGGCCCCTGCGAGGAAATTATGAGCATCTTCCCCGGCTGGGAGAACATCGGACTCGTTTCCTGACCACCAAACACCGATAAAATGATCCATTGGAAAACGAATAGACGCGGCTTCCTTGATCGCGACCTGGTTCATAACGCCCCAGCCCCACATCAATACCCAGTCGGGACGCTCTTTTCTAATCTGTAACCAGGTTGACTTTTGTTCCTGGCCGGGATGATCAACCGGTAGCGCCATAAATTCGAAGCCGTATTTTTCGGAGATTTTTTCGAGGGTGCGAATCGGTTCCTTGCCATAGGCCGAGTTATGGTAGACAAGTGCGATCTTCTTACCCTTCAGCTGGTCCAAACCGCCTTCTTTTTCTGCAATATACTTTACAAATATTGCGGCCCCGTCCCAATAGGTTACCGGGAAATTAAAGACCCAGGGAAACACCTTTCCGTTTGCAGCGGATGTACGACCATACCCCATTGAGTGTATAGGAATTAAATCGACACTCGTCTTTGGAATTAATTGGTAGGTTATACCAGTAGACAAAGGGTGGATTACAAGGGAGCGACTTTCGCCGGTATTTTTAACATTTTCGTAACACTCAACCCCCTTCTTGGTGTTGTAACCCGTCTCACATGGTACTACTACTATCTTTGATCCGTTGATACCTCCGTCTCTCGCATTAAGCATCATAAGATAGTCTGCAAAACCGTTTGCATAAGGTATACCGCTTGGTGCATAGGGTCCTGTCCTATAGTCAAATGAAGGGATTGATAGTTCGTATGCGGTGGCAACTCCAGATATTAGTGGTAGCGCTAACAGCGCGGCTAAAATTGTCTTCGTTAATTTTCTAATTTTCATTACATCCTCCGGTTTTGTGTAGAAACTACATTTTAATCAAAGCGCGTGCAAACATTTCATTATACCTGCTGCATAAGCTAGTGTGGAAAGGGCCACAGGCGCATTTTTTCCTTGGCGATCCGCCACAGGCGTGCCAGCCCGTGCGGTTCGACAATCAGAAAGCCAATAATAAGTACTCCGATGGTAATAATCTCGATGTGAGCAGCGAGAGCCGTGTCAGTGCCTAAGCCGTCGACCATAATATTCTTCAGTAATATCGGCATTGTAACCATAAACGCGGCACCCAGGAACGAGCCGAGCACCGAGCCCAGTCCACCGATGATGATCATGAACAGCACCAGGAAAGACTGGTTGATGTCAAAGGCCTCGGTGGGTTCGGCTGATCCGAGCCAGACCGCAAAGTACAGCGCTCCGGCCATACCGACATAGAACGAGGACACTGCAAACGCCGACAGTTTTGCAATCAGCGGACGCACGCCGATCAGTTCGGCAGCGATATCCATATCGCGAATCGCCATCCAGTTACGACCGATACGGCCACGTGTAATATTTTTCGCGAACAGTGCAAATAAGGCGACGAATCCGGCGACCAGGTAATACTTTGCAACCGGATCTGCCGATGGGCCGGTCACGATTACGCCGAACAGCGTCATCGGGGGCGAGGTAATCATTCCGGTCGCGTTGTAATTAAAAAACCACCCCACCTTGTTAAACAGCCAGATCAGGAAGAACTGTGCGGCCAGGGTTGCGACCGCGAGGTAAAATCCCTTGATGCGCAGCGAGGGCAGGCCAAACAGGGTGCCCACCGCGGCCGTTATCAGGCCCGAAAGAATCACCAGCGGAATAAATCCGAGTTCGGGGATGGCGGTCATCAGTTTAAAAACTGAAAAGGCGCCCACCGCCATGAATGCCCCGGTTCCGAGTGACAGTTGGCCACAATATCCAGTCAGAATGTTGAGGCCGAGAGCTGCTAGCGCATAGATCAGGAAAGGCAGCAGAATCGCATTCAACCAGTACTGATTCAGTAACAATGGAACAACCGCAAAGGTCACCAACAGCACCGCAAGAATGACGTAACGATCCTGGGCGATCGGGAATAGTGCCTGGTCGTCCTGGTAGTTGGCTTTAAATTGTCCGGTTTCTCGATATATCATTATTTATACCCGCTCGATGATGCGTTCGCCAAACAATCCCTGCGGTCGAAACAGCAGGAAGGCGAGTGCCAGCATGTAGGCGAACCAGTTCTCGATTGCCCCCCCGATTATTGGCCCTAGGTATATTTCCGCCACCTTTTCACCAACCCCGATTATCATGCCGCCGATAATCGCACCCGGCACCGAGGTGAATCCACCGAGGATCAGGACTGGTAACGCTTTGAGCGCAATCAGCGAGAGCGAAAACTGCACCCCGGACTTGGAACCCCACATGATGCCGGCTACGAGCGCGACGATTCCCGCGACTGACCAGACGATGACCCAGATGGTATTCAGAGAAATGCCGACCGAAAGCGCGGCCTGGTGATCGTCGGCAACTGCGCGTAGTGCCCGTCCGATGCGTGTTTTCTGGAAAAATATCGCCAGGAAAGTCACCATGACTGCGGCAGTCGCGGCAGCGAAAATTTCCAGCTTTTCGATGTAAATATCAAAGCTATCCAGCATCCAGTCAGAGGCACCCTGCGGGATGCCAAGGTCGAGCATCTTGACATCAGAGCCCCATAAAATATCACCCATGCCTTCGAGTACATAGGCGAGACCGATGGTGGCCATGAACAGGATAATCGGTTCCTGGTTAACCAGCGGACGCAGCATGAAGCGTTCGATGGCCCAGGCAAGCGCGATCATAACGGCGATGGTGCCGATGATCGCGAGCCATATCGGCATGCCGAACTTTTCCATCAAACCGACCAGGGTCAGCGCGGCAAACAATGCCATGACGCCCTGGGCAAAATTGAATATCCCCGAAGCTTTGAATATCAGCACGAAACCGAGCGCCACCAGCGAGTACATGACCCCTGCCATCAGGCCGCTGAGCACAACCTCGATAAAAAATATCATCAGTTGCTAATCCTGTTCATGCGGAATTCCCAGGTAGGCGTCGATGACAGTCTGGTTATTGCGGACTTCGTCAGGCAGGCCATCGGCGAGCTGCTTGCCGTAATCGAGCACCAGCACCCGGTCGGATAAATCCATGACCACAGCCATGTCATGCTCGATCAACGCAATCGTGGTACCGAATTCGGAATTGACGTCGAGGACGAAACGGCACATGTCTTCCTTTTCTTCGCTATTCATGCCGGCCATGGGTTCGTCGAGCAATAACAGCTCGGGTTCGGCGGCAAGCGCGCGTCCCAGCTCGACCCGCTTCTGCAAGCCATATGGCAGCTTACCGACCGGTTTCTTGCGAATCGCCTGGATGTCGAGAAAGTCGATGATGCGTTCGGCCGCCTCGCGGTTTTCGAGCTCCTCGGTGCGTGCCGGGCCGATATGCAGTGCCTGCCAGAACAGGTTGGTTTTCATCTTCAGGTTGCGTCCGGTCATGATGTTGTCGAGCGTGCTCATGCCCTTGAACAGCGCGATGTTCTGAAAGGTTCGCGCGATGCCATGACTCGCGGCGACGTGTGGCGCCATTTGTTTGCGGGTTTCCCCTTTGAATGTAATAGAACCCTGCTGGGGATGATAAAAGCCGTTGATGACATTGAGCATCGAGCTCTTGCCGGCGCCGTTGGGGCCGATAATCGAGCGAATCTCGCCGCGCTTGATATCAAAGCTAATGTCGTCCAGGACTTTCATAATGCCGAAGGAGAGGCTGATATTCTCGACCTTGAGCATTTCGCCGCCAATTTTGTGTTCTATCATGCGGCGGCATCCTGGGTAACAGCACTAACCGGATATATTGCTGCATCCCATATATTGATATCGGCTTCGAGCATACCGGTGCGTCCATCTTCGAAGGTCACCTGGGTTTCGACGTGACATTGATTACGGTCCGAATAAAGCGCGTCCACGAGGATGTCATAGCGATCACCGACGAAATTTCGGCGCACCTTGCGTGTACGGGTCAGTTCACCGTCGTCGGCATCGAGTTCCTTGTGTAGAATCAGGAAGCGCCGGATCTGCGAATTACCGAGCCGGCTATCCTGTGACAGGTCCTGGTTGACCTTATCGATACAATCCTTGATCAACTGGTAAATCTCGTCCTGTCCGGCCAGGTCGATGTATCCCGAGTAGGCCATGTTGCGTCGTTCGGCCCAGTTGCCGACTGCGTCCAGATCGATATTGATGAATGCGGTGCTGAAGTCACGCTCGTTTCCGTAAACCACGGCTTCCTTGATGAAGGAAAAGAACTTGAGCTTGTTTTCGATGTACTTGGGAGCAAACAGGGTACCGTCGTTGAGTTTGCCGACATCCTTGGCGCGATCGATGATTTTTAAATGACCATTTTTATCATCAAAAAATCCCGCATCGCCGGTATGCACCCAGCCATCCTCGGTCTTGGTGCTGGCGGTAGATTCCGGGTTCTTGTAATAAGACTGGAACACGCCCGGGCTACGATACATGATTTCGCCGTTGTCATCGATCTTGATCTCGACATCGATCGCTGGCGTGCCGACGGTGTCTGCAAACACTTCCCCGTCTGGTTGCACGCAGATGAAGACCATGCATTCAGTCTGGCCGTAGAGTTGCTTGATGTTGATACCCAGCGAGCGATAAAAATCGAAAATCTCGGGACCAATTGCCTCGCCGGCGGTGTAGGCGAGCCGGGTGCGGCGTAATCCCAGTACATCTTTAAGCGGGCCGTATACGAGAATATTGCCGAGCTTATAGAGCAATGAGTCCTTCAGCGATACCGATTCACGGTTCAGGATTTTGACCCCGACCTTGCGTGCATGCTCCATGAAGTAGCTAAAGATATCGCGTTTTATTTTAGCGGCGTCTTCCATGCGAATCATCACCTGGGTCAGCATGTTTTCGTAGACGCGCGGTGGCGCAAAATAATAGGTCGGGCCGATTTCGCGCAGGTCGCTGGCAACCGTGGTCGCATCTTCCGGACAACTGACGCAAAACCCCGCGACGTAAGATTGCGCGTAGGAAAACAGGTTGTCTCCGACCCAGGCCATCGGCAGGTAGGCGAGCACTTCTTCTTGCGATGTCAGGCCTTCTCGAATAATGCCGTTGCGTGCGGTAATGATGACGTTGTTATTGCTCAGCATAACGCCCTTAGGGTGACCCGTGGTGCCGGAGGTGTATAGCATGATCGAAGTTTCATCAGCGCTACCCGCTGCCACCTCCTGATCATAGAAGTCAGGTTGGTCGTGATCGAATTCGACACCCAACTGCTGAATTTTTTCGTAGTCGTGCAGGAAATCCTGCTCGTAGTGGCGCAAGCCACGTGTGTCGTCGAATATGATGTGCTCGAGCTTTGGACAGCGGTCGCGTATCTCGAGCATCTTGTCGACCTGTTCCTGGTCTTCCACCAGCGCAATTTTGACATCGGCGTTATCCAGCACGTAAGCCATTTCATCGGCAACCGCGTCCTGGTATAGCGGTACCGGGACAGCTCCCAGGGCTTGCGCCGCGGTCATACTCCAGTACAGGCGTGGGCGGTTGTCGCCGATGATCGCGAGCTTTTCGCTGCGTTTTAGCCCCAGGCTGGCCAGTCCGCAGGCGAGCGCACGAATTTCGGTTGCCGCCTCGGCCCAGCTCCATGATTGCCAGATTCCGAGTGCCTTCTCGCGAATTGCATCCTGGTCAGGACGCAACTTTACGTGGCTATGCAATAGCTTGGGAAAAGTATCAAGCGCTGTGTCGTGTTCCATTGGTTACGTGTTACTCGAAGCAGTTCTTATTGTCGACCGGTTTCGAAGTGCAGATCATCGGTCAAAAGACCAACCCCGTCAATTCTGCTGTGCTGTTGTTATCGCCCCTGCTGCAGATACGGCGTGTCGCTAGTCGTAAACGTAGAAGCCGCGTCCGCTTTTGCGGCCGAGGTAGCCGGCATCGACCATTTGTTGCCATATCGGGCAGGGCCGATACTTCGAATCACCAAAGCCCTCATGCAGCACCTTGATCACCGACAGGCAGGTATCGAGTCCGATCAGATCGGCCAGCATCAGTGGCCCCATCGGATGTGACATGCCGAGTTTCATGATTTCATCGATGCCCCCGGCGCTGGCAAGTCCCTCGTAGTAAACGTAGGCCGCTTCGTTGAGCATCGGTATCAGGATGCGGTTGGCGACGAAGCCGGGGCTGTCCTTTGCCTCGATCGGGATTTTGCCGATGAATTCGCTGAGCGCGTGCACTGCCTGGTATGTCTCATTGGTGGTTTGCAGAGCCCTAATAACTTCGACCAGTGCCATCATCGGTACCGGGTTCATGAAATGCATGCCGATTATCTGGCCCGCGCGCTGGGTCGCACCGGCGATCCGCGTTAGTGAAATCGATGATGTGTTGCTTGCGAGGATGGCGTCGGCTTTGCAGATGGTGTCCAGTTGCTCGAAGATACTGAGCTTGAGTGCTTCGTTTTCAGTTGCGGCTTCGATGACAATGTCGACCTCGGCGAGTGCTTCGAGTGAAGTCGTGGTACTAATGTTGGCAAGCGCAGATTGTTTGTCATCAACAGTGATTTTTTCTTTCTTGATCAGGCGATCGAGGCTGGTTGATACCGTCTCGAGGCCACGTTCGAGCTGCGCTTCACCAATATCCTGCATCGTTACCTTAAGACCTGCCGCGGCGCAAACCTGTGCGATGCCGTTACCCATGGTTCCAGCGCCGATTACGCCGATTGTTTTTATGTTCATAATTAACCTCTGAAAATGCGGGGACAGTATACCTATTTCACCTGGTGAAATAGGTATACTGTCCCCCGATATTGATCCCTTGTCATTCCGCGGCTTGACCCGATGCGTCGGACCGGCGAAATCCATTCTAGAAAAATGCGAAATCCAGTTTAAAAATGATGTGCGCTCTTCGAGCGCGATATGTTTACTGGATCCCGGCATTCGCCGGGATGACAGTCGCTTTGGGGCGACTGTCACATGTTTCTTCGGTACTGTCCGCCGACTTCGAACAGCGCATTGGTGATTTCGCCGAGAGAACAATGGCGTACCGCGTTAACGAGTTCGGCAAATATATTTTCATTGTTGATTGCGGCCTGGCGTACGCGCTCGAGCGCGTCGGCGCTGGTATAGGCGTGGGTCTTCTGAAACTCGCGCAAGCGCTTGATCTGGCTCTGCTTTTCTTCGTCGCTGGAGCGTGCCAACTCGATTTCGTACTGCTGGAGTCCGCTCGGATTCAGAAAGGTATTGACGCCGATAATCGGTAGCGAACCATCATGCTTGCGATGTTCGTAAAGCATCGACTCGTCCTGGATCCTGCCACGCTGGTACCCGGTTTCCATCGCACCCAGTACGCCGCCGCGTTCGGAAATGCGTTCGAATTCCTGCAACACGGCTTCCTCGACCAGGTCGGTGAGTTGTTCGATGATGAAAGATCCCTGGTTGGGATTCTGGCTTTTCGCAAGTCCCCACTCGTTGTTGATAATTAACTGGATTGCAAGTGCGCGGCGCACCGAATCCCCGGTCGGGGTGGTAATCGCTTCATCGAATGCATTGGTATGCAGGCTGTTGCAATTGTCGTATACCGCGATCAGCGCCTGCAGGGTCGTGCGGATATCGTTGAAGTCCATCTCCTGTGCGTGCAGCGAGCGGCCCGAGGTCTGAATGTGATACTTGAGCTTCTGACTACGTTCATTGGCGCCGTACCTGTTTTTCATTGCAGTTGCCCAGATGCGTCGTGCGACGCGGCCCATGACCGTGTACTCGGGATCCATACCATTGCTGAAGAAAAAAGACAGGTTCGGGGCAAAATCGTCGATCTGCATCCCACGCGCGAGGTAGGTTTCAACGAAGGTAAAGCCATTCGCGAGCGTAAACGCGAGCTGCGAGATCGGGTTGGCGCCTGCTTCGGCGATGTGATAGCCCGAAATAGAAACCGAGTAGAAATTACGAATGCGGTGATCGATGAAGTATTGCTGGATATCGCCCATCATCTTGAGCGCAAACTCGGTCGAGAAAATACAGGTATTCTGTCCCTGGTCCTCCTTCAGGATATCGGCCTGTACCGTGCCGCGGATGTTTTCCAGTGCCCAGTTGCAGACCTCGTCGATTTCCGTGTCGCTTGGCTGGCACTTGTTTTGATGCGCAAATTTTTGCAGCTGCTGGTCCATCGCCGTATTCAGGTACATCGCCAGGATAATCGGGGCAGGGCCATTGATCGTCATCGAGACCGAGGTTGACGGGCTGCATAGATCGAAACCGTCATAAAGTGCTTTCATGTCTTCCAGGGTCGCAATCGACACCCCGGAGTTGCCAACCTTGCCGTAAATATCGGGACGCTCATCCGGATCGCAGCCGTAAAGGGTCACCGAGTCGAAAGCGGTCGAAAGGCGCTTGGCCTCGGAATGCTCGGAGAGTTTCTTGAAACGCCGATTGGTTCGAAACGCATCGCCTTCGCCGGCAAACATCCGCGTCGGATCTTCGCTTTCGCGTTTGAAAGCGAAAACGCCCGCGGTAAACGGGAAACGGCCCGGCAGGTTTTCCAGCAACAACCACTTCAGCAGTTCCCCATGGCCCTCGAACGAGGGTAGCGAGACCTTGGGGATGCTCGATCCGGAAAGCGTTTCATATTTAAGATCGGTACGTATTTCACGATCGCGAATTTTCACGACGTACTCGTCGCCGGAGTAACTCTGGCGAACCTCGGGCCATTGTTCGAGTAGTTTGCGCGAGTTGTCATCCAGCGCGGCTTCGCGTTTTGCTATCAGGGCATCAAGATCAGCCGTGACCGATTCTTGCTTGCTCTCGATCAGCATGCGCCGGGTTTCGCCGAGCTGCTGTCGTTCGCGCGCAAGCGCGACTTGTTGCCTGGCATAGTCGTGATAGTCGCGTACGGTTGTGGCGATCTCGGCGAGATAGCGTACCCGTTCTGAGGGTACGATAACGGTGCGCCCGGTCGATTTACGGGTGTCGAAGTGGGGTAGATGGCTCGGGCCAGGATCCAGTCCCAGCTCAGCCAGCCTGGCCATGACTTCATGGTAAAGCGCGGTGGTGCCGTCGTCGTTGAAGCGTGATGCGATGGTTCCGAAAACCGGCATGGTTTCAATCGCTTGAGAAAAAGCCTCGCGGTTGCGTTGCACCTGCTTGCAGACGTCACGGTAGGCATCCTCGGCACCCTTGCGGTCGAACTTGTTGATCGCAACAATGTCGGCAAAGTCGAGCATGTCGATTTTTTCAAGCTGACTCTGCGCGCCGAATTCCGGCGTCATCACGTAAAGCGAGGTATCGACCAGCGGCACGATGGCGGCATCTCCCTGGCCGATGCCCGGGGTTTCAACGATGATGAAATCGAACTCGCAAAGCTTGCAGGCGGCGATCACGTCGCCGATGACCGCCGGGATCTCACCGACCGAATCACGAGTCGCTATCGAACGCATGTAGATATTGGGATGATCAATCGCATTCATGCGGATCCGATCACCGAGCAGCGAACCCCCGGTCTTGCGCCGAGTCGGGTCGACCGCGATGACCGCGATCCTGAGCTTATCGCCGTGGTCGAGGCGGAAGCGGCGGATGATTTCGTCGGTCAGTGAAGATTTTCCCGAGCCGCCGGTGCCGGTAATACCAAGCACAGGGGTACTGCGCTTGGCGGCGCCTTGGTTGATTCGAGCGCGCATTTCTTTGCTGGTGCTATCGTTCTCGAGCGCCGTTATCAGGCTCGCCAGTGCTGCTGTATCGTGCTCGAATAATGGCTCGATCGAGGTCGGTGCCTGCTGGCCCGGATCGTACTGGCAACGCTCCAGCATGTCGGTAATCAAACCCTGCAGGCCCATGGTCTGGCCATCCTCAGGCGAGTAAATTCGGGTCACGCCATAGTCTTCGAGTTCGCGAATTTCGGCGGGTATGATGACACCACCGCCGCCGGCGAAAACCCGGATATCGGGACGGCCCTTGCGTTTGAGCATGTCGACCATGTACTTCAGGTACTCGACGTGCCCACCCTGGTAAGAGCTCAACGCGATCGCATGGACGTCTTCCTGGACCGCGGCATCGACGATTTCCGCGACCGAACGGTTATGCCCGAGATGAATCACTTCGGCTCCCGAGGCCTGCAGGATGCGGCGCATGATATTGATTGCGGCATCGTGCCCGTCGAACAGACTCGCTGCGGTCACAAAGCGTATCTTAAGTGGCTTGCTCGAACTCGATGGGATTGTGATTATCTTTTCCGGTGCGGAACTCATAGCAAGGGCCTCAACGGCATAATTTTGGTTGCATTGTGCGGTAGTTTAAACTACCTTACGTTTACGTTAACGTCAACTACTGGATATTAGACCAGTCAACCGTTATTTGCCCATCTTTTACCCGTATCGATATGAGTAGTCAATTTAAGCCCAGGGATCCCGATTACAAAAACCGGGTAAAAAAGAGTTTCAGCGAGCAGAAAGTCATGCAGACGATCAACGCGTCGCTGGCCACGGTCGACGCGGGGCGTGTTGAAATCGAAATCCCGTACCAGCTCGAGTTAACCCAGCAGGATGGCTTTATCCACGCCGGTATCTCGGCCACGATTATGGACAGCGCCTGCGGTTACGCGGCTTTTACCTTGATGCCGGCCGAGGCGCGGGTTTTGACGATTGAATTCAAAATCAACCTGCTGGCACCCGCCGCAGGCAATCATTTCTGCGCGGTCGGCCAGGTGCGCAAACCGGGACGAAGCGTGTTCGTCTCCGAAGCCGAGCTTTTTGCCCGCAGCGATGGAACCGACAAGCTCATCGCTACCATGACCGGGACCCTGATGGCAGTGTTTCCGCAATGAGATCTGCATGAATCAAACACAAACCAGCGACAAAACCTACGGCATCGGAGAACTGGCCGAGGAATTCGGGGTGACCTCCCGGGCACTGCGCCTGTACGAGGAAGAGGGTCTGCTCGATCCGCAGCGTGAAGGTACCCGCCGTATCTACAACGAACGCAACCGCGTGCGCTTGCGCCTGATACTGCGTGGCAAGAGGCTCGGTTGGTCGTTGTCCGAAATCAGGGAATCATTCGATCTTTATGATTCGAGCCTGGGCGAGGAAGCCCAGCTCCAGTGGATGCTGGAAAAGCTCGCGCAGCGCCGTGACTCGCTGATGGCGCAAAGAAAGGATATCAACAATGCGCTGCAGGACCTGGATCGAATCGCCGCAGACGCCGAGCAGGCGCTGCAGGGCATTCGTTCGGGGCCACGCAAGGCGGGTCAGGCTTAAATCCCGGAGGTAGCTAATGATACATCTTCCATCTTTGAATTTTGAACTGGGCGAAACCGCCGACATGCTGCGCGACGCGGTACAGGACTTCGCGCAGGCAGAAATTGCACCGATTGCCGCCGAAATCGATCGCAGCAATGAATTTCCAAATGAACTCTGGCCTAAACTCGGCGACATGGGTTTACTCGGCATCACCGTGCCCGGAACCTATGGTGGTGCCGAAATGGGCTACCTCGAGCATATCGTTGCGATGGAAGAAATCAGCCGCGCCTCGGCCTCGGTCGGTTTAAGTTACGGTGCGCATTCCAACCTGTGTGTAAACCAGATTAACCGTAACGGTAACGAAGCTCAAAAACAGAAATACCTGCCCAGGTTGATCAGCGGCGAGCATATTGGCGCGCTTGCCATGTCGGAACCGGGATCCGGTTCGGATGTGATTAGCCTGCAAATGAAGGCTGATAAAACGGATGGTGGCTACTTGCTGAATGGCACCAAGATGTGGATTACCAACGGCCCGGATGCGGATGTCATCGTGGTTTACGCGAAGACCGATCCGGCCGCCGGTTCTCGTGGAATCAGCGCTTTCCTGGTGGAAAAAGCGTTTGGTTTTACGACCGCGCAAAAGCTCGACAAGCTCGGCATGCGCGGCTCCAACACCGGCGAACTGGTGTTTGCCGACGTCGAGGTGCCGGCCGAGAATCTGCTCGGTGAACTGAATCGTGGTGCTGCGGTGTTGATGAGCGGGCTCGATTTCGAGCGCGCGGTGCTGTCGGCCGGGCCCACCGGCATCATGCAGGCCTGTATGGATGCCGTGGTGCCCTACGTGCACGAGCGCAAGCAGTTCGGCCAGGCGATCGGCGAGTTCGAATTGATGCAGGGCAAGCTGGCCGATATGTACACCACCATGAACGCTACCAGGGCTTATGTTTACGCGGTTGGTAAGGCCTGTGATCGCGGCGAAACCACGCGCAAGGATGCCGCCGGGGCAATCCTGTACGCGGCTGAAAAGGCGACCTGGATGGCGCTGGAAGCAATCCAGGCGCTGGGTGGCAACGGTTATACCAATGATTACCCGGTTGGCCGGCTGTTGCGCGACGCCAAGCTCTATGAGATTGGTGCCGGCACCTCCGAGATCCGTCGCATGTTGATTGGACGGGAATTATTCAACGAAACTTCTTAACCAGACTGATACGAGAATGTCATGAGTGAAAATATTGTCATTACCGGCGCCGCCCGTACCCCGATGGGTGGATTCCAGGGCGTCTTATCCGATGCCAGCGCATCCCAGCTTGGCGCCGCCGCAATCAAGGCCGCGGTGGACCGCAGCCAGCTGCAGGGCGATGCGATCGATGAAGTCATCATGGGCTGCGTCTTGCCGGCCGGGCAGGGCCAGGCACCGGCGCGCCAGGCCAGCCTCGGCGCGGGATTGCCGCTTGCTGTCGGCTGTACCACGATCAACAAGATGTGTGGCTCCGGGATGAAGGCGACCATGTTCGCGCATGACCTGTTGCGGGCGGGTAGCACCCGAGTCATGGTGGCCGGGGGGCTCGAAAGCATGACCAATGCGCCCTACCTGCTGACCAGCGCGCGCGCCGGGTTGCGCATGGGCCATGGCCAGGTACTCGATCACATGTTCCTCGATGGGCTCGAGGATGCCTACGACAAGGGTAAATTAATGGGTGTATTCGCCGAGAATACCGCGGACAAGTACGGATTCACGCGTGAACAGCAGGATGAATTTGCCATAACCTCGCTTAAACGCGCCCAGGCTGCGATCGAAAGCGGGGCCTTCAAGGACGAGATAACACCGGTCGTAATCAAGACGCGCAAGGGCGAAGTCACGGTTGATACCGATGAGCAGCCGTTTAACGCCAACATCGACAAGATTCCAACCCTGCGTCCCGCGTTTCGCCAGGATGGTACCGTCACCGCGGCGAATTCCAGTTCGATTTCGGACGGTGGCGCGGCACTGGTACTGATGGGTGAAACCGAAGCGCAGCAGCGTGGCGTAAAACCGTTGGCAGTTATCCGCGCTCATGCTACCCACGCACATGAACCGGAATGGTTCACCACCGCCCCGGTCGGTGCGCTGAAGAAGGTTCTGGAAGCCGCGAACTGGGCCAGCGACGAGGTCGATCTATACGAAATCAACGAAGCCTTCGCGGTGGTCACGATGGCCGCGATGACTGATCTCGGGCTCGATCACGCTAAGGTGAATATCAACGGCGGAGCCTGCGCGCTGGGACATCCGATTGGCGCCTCGGGTGCGCGTATTATCGTGACG
>Ga0224508_10001130_pt1 | contig 24307 bp, 21 predicted proteins | sample SF_Jan12_sed_USG_4_FD_170157 | JGI IMG/M metagenome (GOLD analysis project Ga0224508, IMG submission 170157) | Sediment microbial communities from San Francisco Bay, California, United States - SF_Jan12_sed_USGS_21 | ecosystem: Environmental > Aquatic > Marine > Sediment | place: USA... | reverse complement strand
GCAGAGGAACAGCTGGAGCTCTGCTATCGCCACGCACGATTGGTCGAGGTCAACGAGGCTTTTGCCGAGGTCTATCAGACCCCACGCCAAGAGATCGCCGGACACTGGGGGATGGAGAACTTCCTGCCCCGATCGCTGCCGACCAGCGAGCCGTTCATGCTCCGGGTGATCCGCGCGGGCTATGTCCTGGTGAACGACGAGAGCGTTGAGAGAACCCAGGAGGGCCTGGACCTCGCCTTTCTCAACTCGACCACACCAACCATCGAGAACGGTGAGCTGGTGTGGGTCTGGGGCGTGTCTCGCGACATCACCGAGTTGCGGGCGACGGAGACGGAACTACGCTTGCGCCAGGGGGAGCTCGAAAGGCTCAGAGAACGCCTCGAAGCCGAGAATGTCTATCTCCGGGAAGAGCTGCGCGAAGGCCTCCACTTCGGCGACATCGTCGGCGAATCCGAGCCATGGCGGAACGTCATTACGCAGGTCAAGCTCGTTGCCAAGACAGAGTCCACCGTGCTCCTCCATGGAGAGACCGGAACCGGCAAGGAGCTTCTCGCCAGGGCGCTGTTGGCCGAGAGCCCGCGAAGGGACCACCCCCTGATCAAGGTCAACTGCGCCGCCTTGCCGAGCACGCTGATCGAGAGCGAGCTCTTCGGCCACGAAAAGGGCGCTTTCTCGGGTGCCGACCGCCAGAGGCTCGGCCGTTTCGAGCTGGCCGATGGAGGAACGCTGTTTTTGGACGAGATCGGCGAGCTGCCGCTCGAGCTCCAGGCGAAGCTTTTGAACGTCCTCCAAACCGGCGAGTTCGAACGCCTTGGATCGTCGAAGACCCGTGTGTCCGACGCCCGCGTCATCGCCGCGACCAACCGCGACCTGCGAAAAGAGGTCGAGGAGGGGCGATTTCGTTCAGACTTGTACTACCGGTTGGCTGTCTTTCCTATCGAAGTTCCACCGCTCCGAGATCGCCGGGACGATATTCCACTCCTGACCATGTACTTCCTCTCGCTTTTGAGCGTCAAGCACACGAAGTCGATTGACCGGATCTCGAAGCAGACGATGGCTCGGTTCGTGGAGTATGACTGGCCCGGCAACGTGCGGGAGCTCGAGAACCTGATCGAGCGGGCGGTGATTCTGTCATCGGGAAGCACGCTCAACTTCGACACCGCAATGCTAGGCCCGACGGCACCTATTCCCGTCGCGGATGCGAGCCCGCCCGAGAAGAGCGCCGCGCCGCCCGCGGCGGTCGCGGCACCCGCCTCCGCCAGCCTCCGGGAGGTCGAGCGCCTCCACATCACCGCCGTCCTCGAAGCCTGCGACTGGAAGGTCAAGGGCGCCGGCAATGCCGCCGAACGCCTAGGTCTCAAGGAGAGCACCCTGCGGTCGCGGATGAAGAAACGGGGGATCGAGCGGCCGCGCGTTTGACGACGGAAGAGACGCTTACTCGTCGCCTTCCTTGCCCAGCAGGAACGCGGCCAGGCGTCGGTTCGCCAAGCGTCGGTTGATCGTGGAGAGCAGGTTGTAGACCGCAAAGGCGACCGCGATGCACAGGACGGTCGCCGCGATGGTGTTCCGGTCCCGGCCGTGCCACACCTCGGTGACCGCCGTCCCCAGGGCGTGGGACTCGCGATAGGCGTGGAAGACGTTCTCGGCGGCGACCACCAGCAGAACCACCGCGCTGTAGACGATCGTCTTGTAGAGGATGCTCACCCAGGGCGGCCGGCTGGTCTCGAACCGCGTGCCGGCCCGGAGTTTGTCGAGCACCACGACGACCTTGCCCACGATTCCGGCACCCAGGAGCGCGACCGAGACCCCGTAGAAGCCGATGTCGTACTGCGCCAGAAAGAGCTTCTTCAACGCGATCACGAAGAGGAAACAGACTAGAAAAAACAGGGTCGCGAGACCCGCGGTCTTGAGTTCTTCCTTGATGGATTCCAAGTTCACTTGTTCACCTCGAACGCAGAACTATCACGATCAGCCAATGCATTCACCCCCTCGGGTCCGCCACGCACTCTTCGACTAGAATCCGCGGATGCGAAAAACGCTCTTATTTTGCCTCATCGGTTTCGTGTTCGTCGCCGCAGGCCCGGCGGCTGGGCAGAAGATCCACATCGACTACGACAACGCGACGGCCTTCAGCGAGTACAAGACCTTCCAGTTCCGCGAGACGATGCAGGATCTGCGCAGGGTCTCCTCTTCCCTCCACCACCGGACGGTTGAGCAGATCACCGACTATGCCGTCGAAGGCGGTCTCGCGCAGGCGGACTCGGAGCCCGACGTCTACCTCGCCTACTACGCCGCCACCGACCGTGACCTGGAGCTCACCCTGCGCGACCTCGACTATGCCTACGGCCCGGGCTTCTCGCTCGGCTCCTACTGGAAGGGCGGTGTCGGCACCCGAGACACCAAGGATCGACCGTTTGTGTTCAAGGAGGGCACCGTCGTCGTCGATGTCTGGGATCGCGAGAGAAAGGTCCTGGTCTGGCGGGGCATGGCAACGGCGGTGCTCAAGAAAGACTCCTCGAAGAACGAGAAGAAGCTCGAGAAGGCGCTCGAGAGGCTCATGAAGCGTTGGGAGGAGATGTACGGTACCCGCGCGCGGGCGGTTCGCAAGCTCAAGGCCAAGAAGGATCAGTAGGGCAAGCGCGCTGAACCGCGCGAGCTCAGCGCCAAAAACCGATCACGCGTTCGAGGGTCCAGAAGGTGGCGAGAGCTCCAATGCCGTAGGCCGGCACTCTCCAGGCCCAGGCAGGTTGCGGGATCGACGCGCGCTTTGCGAGGGAAAGCACGATCAGCACGGCGGCGATGAACAACAGCTGGCCCACCTCGACGCCGACGTTGAAAAACAGCAGGGCCAGCGGGATCGCCTGCTCGGGGAGACCGACTTCGGTCAGGGCGCCGGCGAAGCCAAAGCCGTGCAGGAGCCCGAAGATGAACGCGACCATCCAGGGCCAGCGTTGGCCCAAACCCGGACGCCCCTGGTGTGCGTGCACGATCTCGCCGGCGACAAAGACGATGCTCAAGGCGATCACCGCCTCGACCGGCTGCTGCGGCACGTGGACAAAGCCCAGGGTGGCAGCGGCCAGAGTCAGGCTGTGGGCCACCGTGAAAGCGGTCACCGTGCCGATCAGCCGCCGTTTGCCCTCGACCAGGATGAGAAGGGCGAGCACAAAAAGCAGATGGTCGATGCCGAGCAGGATGTGCTCGACCCCCAGCCGGAGATAGGTCGTCGCGATCCCGAGCCAGCTCTGAGTGGCTTCGACCACAAACGATGGCGATTTGGGCGCCAGGAGCTCGACCTGGGTCGTACCGTCGAGGCGTTCGAGACGCACCAGTACGTCAGTGAGCGTCGAGGCCAGCCCGTCGATCGAGATGGTTTCGCCTGTCAACCCGCCCGGGCACGTGATCGTCCAACGATCGGCGTAGGCGCCGCCGACCGCATACGTCGAGGGCGGGCGGAGAGCCTCGCAGTTCTCGGGCATGTGAGCGTAGATGCCCAGTCGCATGTCCCCCCGCGCCGGCACTTTCCAGAGCAGGTCAAAGGTCTCGGCACCGGTCTGCCGGATCTCGAGATAGCCCGGCCGGACCTCGTGCGCGCCGGCGGCACCGGCCCACAGAAAGCCGATCGCCAGCAGGGCAAGGGCGCAGGAAGCTATCTTTCTCACCGGCCGTTTCACTGGTCGGTTCCAGAGCTTTCGGGAGTCCCAGTCCCCGAACCCGGCGCGGTAGAAGCGCCAGCCGGATCCTCCACGACCACCTCGTAGCGCTCTCGAAGCCCCTGGAAGAACGTCTCCTTGGCTTCCTGCCGGCGCTCGGCGCGCCACTCGCGCTCGACGGACTCGCGAATCTGGTCGAAGGCCGGCACTTTCCCGGGCTGGCGGTCGCTCATCAAGACGAGATGGAGGCCGTAGCCGGACTCGATCGGGCCGGCCCATTCACCGACCGGAAGATCGGTGAGAGCTTCGGCGAACCTCTCACCGAAGCGGGTGCCCACCTTGTCGATAGGCGCATCGGCGTACCTTCCCGGAAGTGGCAGTCCGTCGCCGAGCTCTCGGGTGTCGAGCGTAGAATCTTCCGCGAGCTGTGCGAGAAGGTGCTCGGCGTCGGCCGTCGCGGCTTCTCCCCGCCGATCGGCGTTGAAGTAGATGTGCTCGAAACTGACTCGCCCAGCGACCTGAAACTTGGTCTGGTTGTCCGCGAGGTAGGTCTCGAGCTCTTCGTCACTGGGCTCGACGGCCGCGATCACGTCATCCGTAAAGAACTCGAGCTTCTGGCGCATCCGTCTCCGGATGATCGTGTCGTCTCGGTCGAGCCCCATCGCGATGGCCTCGCGGTAATAGATCTCGTCACGGACGAAGTCGTCGATCAGACCGACCATGTCCTGCGGCGACGGAGGACGCTGCCAGGTTCGACCAAAGCCCTCGGCCAGAAGTTCGACCTGCGCAGAGGTGACCGTGATGCGATCGGTGCGCTCGTCGTCGCCTCCTCCGACCAGGGCGAAGAGCAGAAAGAGTCCAGCCCCCAGGGCGAGGAAATGCACCAGGGGCTCGCGAAGCCACTTCTGATCGGAATTCCCCACGGCACTACCTTCGATGGCTTCGGGACAGTCAGAGTGACCGTCAGCCGCGAGCCTCTTCGGCTAGCACCTTCTCGAGCTCGTCGATCACCTCTGCCAGATCGCCCGAAACCACATCCCAGACTATGTCGTGGTCCACTGAGGCATAGCCATGAACCAATCGGTTTCGCATTCCTACGATCTCGCGCCAGGGAATCTGCGGCAGCCCCGCTTTCGTCGGCTCGGAGATCTTGCTCGCCGCTTCCCCGATCACCTCGATGAATCTCTCGAGAGCGGCTGCCAGCACGAAGTCCGAGTCGAGATCAACTCGAGCCTTTTCGCTCACAGCCCCGGCGGCGTGCCGAGCGTAGTCGAGCATGTCCCTAAGCAGAGTTTCGTCTTCAGGCGGCCTCATAGAGCGGTATCGCTTCGGCCTCGACTCGATCCCTGAAGTGGGGACTCAGAAAGGCGCGGGTATTCAAGTCGACTCTACGGCCTAGAAGAGCCTTTAGCTCTTCCTGCACCGTGATGAAACGCAGACCGACACGACGTCCGGGAGTGAACTCGACCAAGACGTCGACGTCACTCTCTGGACCAAGCTCACCCCTTGCTGCAGAACCGAACAACGCAAGACGAGAGATACCGTGCTTACGGCAAAGCTGCTCAAGCTGCTCACGGTCCACCCTCTCGAATACGTCGCCCATAGCCCAATGCTACCTCAGTCGCTTTCTACTCTCCCTCAAACACCGCCGCCCACTCTTCTTCCGTGAGCGATTCCTTGAGCTCGAAGCGCAGGTCGATGGCGCGCTGTTGCGATGCCTCCCAGCTCGCGTTGAGCTCGGCGAGGACACCCTGCATCCGATCGCCGTCGGCGCCATGGTCCTTGTAGAGTTTCGTCAGACCCTTGCCGGACTTGGCGAAGGTCTTCTCGAAGCCCTTAACTTCGACCTTGAGTTTCGCCAGGGTCTCGGCCGCGGCCTCCGCGCGAGCGGTGTCAGAAACTTGGGCTTCCACTTGCTTACCGATTTCTTTGACCGTCCCCGGTGTGAGAATGGCGCCCGACGCTCCGCCGCCGCCGAGAAGAAAGGCCGCCAAGAGTGCTATCAACATGTTAGCTACCTCCTCCGGCCTCTTTGTAGGCCATCTCGCGTGGGTTGAGCTTCTTGAGTTGGTACTTCGACACCGCTTTCCACTCGTCGGCGGTGGTCTCTTTCTTCATCGCGTCGATCAGCGCGACCAACTCGCCCTGTAACCTCATACGGTCGCCGTTGTAATCGGCAACGGCCTGATCGAAGTCCGATCGATTCGCGCTGTAGTCGGCGTTCAAGGCCTTCATCCGATCGCGATAGGCGCCCACCGTCTCCGCCTGCTCGGCAACCAGCCGGTCGCGGTCCGCGAGCAGGGCGATCAGTTTGTCGGCGTTCTCGGAATTCGAGACGGTCGAACGGATCAACGCCTTTTCTCCCTCGAGGGTCGCGTTCATCTTGCGCTGCACCTTGGCCGGATCCGGTGGACCCTTGCGCAGCGCGCAGGCGGGAAGCAGCACGAGGGCCGCTACAGCCAGCGTCACCGCTGCTCCAGTTGTTCTCATCATTCTCGTCATTGACTGCTCCTTGCTTTTTCTTTGTCACGAACCAACTTGCGCTTAATGAGAAGCGGCACCAGTGCCACCAGGACCGCCACCAGGCTGATCGGAGGCAGACCGCCGTGCCAGCCCTGCGGCGCCAACCAGCCCTTCCAGCCGAAGACCACCAGATGAACGACGACCAGAACGAGCGCCACGTAGCCCGTCCGCTGGCTGCGTTTCCAACGCCAGCCCCCAAGAGCCTTGGGCATCATCGGCAGTGTCGTGACCGCCGGCGACAGCAGGAAAAACAGTGCGATAACCCCGACGGCCAGTGCGAGCTCGCCTTGAAGATTGAATCGCCCGCCGTCGTCGAAGTACTTGGCGTAGTAGGCCGGCGAGAGGAGGGCCAGGGAGAAGAAGGCGTGGACCGCTGCCAGGAAGAAACCCATCAGGCCGCAGAACTTGATGACAACCAGCCGCAGGGCGCGGTCGTCGTCGTGCCAGTGGATGATCTTGCCGATCAGATACGAGCAGGCCACGAAGATGACTGCCGCCAGCGACGTGGCCTTATTGAGGATGAAGAGGGGAAAGTGCCGCCAGAAGACGTTTCCGGCAAAGTGATACCGAACGATCGCGTAGGCGAGGGAAGCTCCGAACACCACCGCAAACCACTTCGCAGTGGTCGGTTGCCAGAGCCGGTTTGCCGGCAGCTTCGAATGTTCGTCGGTCATGTGGAAGAGGTCGCGCCCTAGGGCGTGTACCAGATTGGCGAGGTGTAGGCGCGTTCCTGCGTGGTCATCGGAACCTTGGGGTCCATTTTGACTCCGAAGCGAAGAGCGTCGTAGGCAGTCCAGCGTGGCGTCGGGATCTCCATGACGCGGGCATAGTAGAATGCGCTCTGCTTGGGATCGAAGTCTGGGTCCGTCCAGACGGTGATCAGTTCCGGCTCACCGATGGTGTTCGTCCAAGTGACGGCCTCGGCGTTCACAGTGACCGTATTGCCCACTGCGGGCACCTTGCCCTCTGCGTCCCTCTTGCGATCGTCCGACCAGACGACGTCGTAGACTTTCTCCTGCGCTTTGCCGTCGGCACCGAGCCAGCCCTTGACGACCTGGATGCGGTCTAGGTTGCCACCGATCGGATCTTTCAGCGCTGCGACGAGGAAGTTGGGTGACTTGCCCGCAGGCGCATTGCTCAAATCGCCACCCATCGGGACGCCTTTGCTGTAGCCGGCATCGGCGGGGAGGCGGCTGTTTGCGTCCTCAGCCGTGAAGTCCCAACCACCAAAGAAGCGCACCATCATGCGCGAGCCGGTGGTGGCGTAGGTTTCCTTGCGCTGCATCGCGTCGAAGATCGCTTCACGCGTGTTCTCTCTTGCCCAGACACCTGCATATCCAGAGGCGGCCTGTTGCCAGCCCATGATCTTGACGCCGTTGAAATCGAAGATCGGGTGATCCCAGCGATCGGGTGTCGGCTCTTTGCCTGAGTGCTTGCCGAAGAAGTTCTCCTCGGATGCGGTCGCGAGCCCCGTATGCGAATCGGTCGAGCCGATCATGCCGAACTTGAACGGATTTGCGCCGAGCTTGTTGCCGAACTCGAGGCCGCGCTTCAGTCCAGAACGCGCATACTCACCGGCGAGCATGGAATCCTCTTTCATCACGCTGAGGTCGAGGTTGCCCTTGTCCCAGGTCTCGTAGTCAGCGAACTCATCGTTCGGTGAGAGGAGGGCATGGGTTTCGCCGTCGCCTTTGATCTGGGTCGCCTCCACCAGCGGCTCCCAGCGCATACGGTTTTCTGCGTAGCCTTTGGTGAGCGGCTGTCCTTTGAAGGTCTCGACGTCGAACATCGTGCCGCTGCTGAGGTTGCCGTTGTGCGGAATGGCCAGAACGGTTCCACCGGTCTTGTCCTCGTAAGCCTTCATCCAATCCCAGAGATCTTCCGGGTTCTCGCTGTCGAAGGCGGAGAAGGGAAAGATCTGGTTCACCTGGTTGGCATCATCGCGGAAGATGACGACCCGGTGCAGGTTATTGCCGCCAGGGTGCGAGGTCCACTCGTAACCTTGGAATGCGGTGAAGGCGCCGGGATCGTTGTACTCGTCGGCGGTAGCGGTGTGCTTCTCCCAGACCGATTTGAACAATTTCTTGTCCAACATCTCGGGCGGGATGGATTTGTCGGAGACGCTCTCGATCATTTCCATGACCGCTTTGAACGAAGTCTCACCGCCCTCTTTGAGCATCGCGTTCCAGCGTTTTGACTTCGGGTTCGCCATCAGCGCCGGGTTACCGTAATAGACTTCGATCATCGCGCCAAACGCCTCTGCGTGATCCGCGACGACCAGGAAATCCAGCGGTCGCGACAGCTTTACGCGGAGCCCGCCCGCTGAGGTGATCTCCTGACCACGCGCCAGGCGATACGCCTCTTCGTCGTTGAGTTTGTTGCCAAAACCGAAGGCGTCACCAGATGCAGCGGTGTGCAAGTGGGTGTCCCCCCAATAAACCTCGGTGGCGAAATTCCTACCCGCATAGGGTGAGTAGGCGCCTTTTGTGAAGCTCTTGGCGATGTCGGCTTTATCGTGTTCTCCGGGGCTCAGCGGTGGTTGCGCAATGGCGGCTCCGCCGAGGAGGGCGCACAGCGAGAGTGTAGTAGTGATGGTCTTCTTCATAAACTTCCGTTTCATTGCGTTCTTACACAGTTGCATTGAAGAGGGCTACGGCGTGTACCAGATCGGCGAAGTGTAAGCGCGTTCCTGGTGAACCAGATCCGCTTCGCTGGATCCTTTTGGTGCGTCCACGCCAAAGGCCTTCATGTCAAACGCGACCCAGGTCGGTGTCGGAATCTCGATGACCCGGACGTAATAGAACGCACGCTGGCTGCTATCGAAGTCCGGATCCTCCCAGTAGGCGGACATCACGGGGTCGCCTATGGAGTTGTCGTAAGTGACGTCGCTCAGATTGACGGTATTGCCGACCGGCGGATACTTGCCGTCGGCGCCGGGCTTACGGTCGTCGGAAACGGCGACATCGAAGACGTGCTCCTGGGCGGCGCCGTCCGCATCCACCCAGCCCTTGACCACCTGAATGCGGTCGAGGTTGGCACCGTCGGGGTCACGAACGGCGCGAATCAGGAGACGCGGTGATTTGCCAGGAGCAGCAGTGAGGTCACCGCCCATAGGAACACCATGGTCGTACCCATATTCGGCAAAGTCGGAGCGCACCAAGTCGCCGGACTCGTAATCCCAGCCTGCAAACACGCGTACCCGCAAGCGAGTACCACTGGTCGCGTAGACCTCCTTGCGTTCCATGGCATCCCACAGCGCTTCCCGCGTGTTCTCTCGCGACCACACGGCAGCCAACCCGGCTTGAGCCGCCTGCCAGTGGTAGATGCGCTTCGACGCATCGGGGTTTTCTCGGGCAATGATGGTCTCGTAAAACCGATAGTGCGGATTGGCGCTCGGTTCCATCAGACTGAGCTTGCCGAAAAAACCGTTCTCGTCGGTAATGGCAATCGACGTATGCGAGTCGGTGCTGCCCACCATTCCGAACTTGAAGGGGTTGGTACCCAGTTCGCCTTCATAGACCAGCCCGCGCTTGAGTGCCGCTCTGGCATATTCCCGCGGCCACATCTCAGGCGTCGTGGTTTCGGGACCCAGTGTCCCGGAATCCCAGGTGTAGAAATCCGCAAACTCATCCGTGGGTGACAGAGCCGGGTGAGCTTCACCATCACCTTTGATTTGCGTCACTTCGTAAATCGGCTCAAAGCGCATACGGCGCTGGGCGTATCTTTCGTCAATAGCCTGTTTGGTCGTCAGAGTAATGTCATCAAACATCAGGCCGTTCGATATGTTCCCGTTATGCGGAATGGCAAGAACTCTGCCCCCGGTTTGCTCTTCATACTGTTCCATGTACGTCCAGAGATCTTCCGGGTCGGTTGTGTCGTACGACGATATGGGGATGACGGTGCCGGTCTTGCTCGAATCGTCTCTGAACACCAGGTTGCGGTGCAGGTTGTTGCCGTTCGGCATGGACGTCCATTCGAAACCGATGAATGCGGTGAACAGGCCAGGCTCGTTGTATCGATCAGCAATTGAATTGGCGCGCTGCCAAAAGGACCTCGCCATGCCGGAACCGACCAGCTTGTCGTCTTTGGCATTGACCTGGGTGATCCACATGTCAAACGCTCCGGTTGGATCGCTGCCTTTGACCACATCGTGAATCGCCTTCCCCCATTCATAACTCAACAGCAATTCATTGGACTCCGCGATCGCCGGCGCCAATCCGAGATTCTCCGCATGATCGGAGATCACCAGAAAATCCAGTGGCCGTCTCATCTTGACCTGCAGGCCGAAACTCGACGTAATGACACCTCCGCGGGCCAGTTTGTAAGCATCCTCAGGACCCCGGGCGTTGCCCACCATCCCGGCATCAGTGGACCAGGACGTATGCAAGTGCGTATCGCCAAAATAGACATTGTTCGGAAAGTCCTGCTCCGGGTATGGCGAGTACTCGACCTTTGTGTCGCCGGGAGGAGGAGCATCTTGTGCGGACAGCGGCGCAGACAGGAGCAATGCCGGCAGGATCGCGTATAGGGTGGTCTTCATTTCTCGTTCCTTTCTGTTGGCTACTAGAACTTGACGGTCGCAAATTTCTCTTCGAGCTCGGTCCCGCCGTAGATGATGTCCTTGGCCGTGTTGCCGTTGAGACGCGGCGTCGGGCCGTAGTAGCGAGCGAGCCAGTAGTACGCGGCGTCGGTCACGGGCATCCAGTACGTGCCATCAGCAGGATCTTCCTTGCTGAAGGTAAAGGTCACGTTGCCGTCGTCATCGGGCTCAGTGTTGAAGGCGTTGTAGGCCTGAATGTCATGACCCCCGAGGTCCGCAGGGTTCAGCGGTAGGAAGGTGTCAGCGCCGTAACGGGTGACCGACCAGAAGAGATCAACGCCCGGATCGTAGGGCAGCGTCACGACAAACGGCCCGTTGGCGCCGGAGAGCCTCTGGCCGTTCGAAGCCACCGGGATCTGCTGGTAGTAGGCATGGTGCACGGGGAAGCCCAGGTGTCCCAGGAGCGTGCCAGCGGCCCGCACCTTGTGGCTGCCGGCCGCTGGGTGGTCGACGGCTTCGAACATGCCCACATTGCCGCTTACGCCACCGGCCGCCAGAAAAGCCTTCACATGCTCGAAGGTCTCCTTGTGCATGTCCGGTGTGTAGGTCTCGGCCGCCTCGGCCATCAGGGCCTGAGTTTGCGGGTAAGGATTCGAGTTCTCGATAGTCCAGGCAATCAGGCCTTGGGTATCGTTCACGTCCGGTAGCTCGATCTCTGCGGTCTCGCCGATGATCCTTGCCTGACGCCTGATCTCATCGGCCTTCCCGTCATCGTTGAAGGCGAAGGACTGCGTCCGGATGAAGACGAACGGGAAGATGGAGTTCGTCCTGATCTCCTGGCCTTCCGGGAGATCGCCTTTGTAGTCGACGTGAGCAAGCACGAACTTCTCACCCTCGGGTGCCGTCACCTTGTCGAAGAAGGCGAAGTGCTCCATGTCGAAGATTTCGAGACTCGAGTAGCGGTCGTCCTTCGGTGGGATTTCTATGACTACCGGACCGAAACGTAGATCCGCAACGGCCTTGGAGTAGAAGTGGTCGAGTGCGGGGGTGATCACGAAGAAGGTGTGATTGGCAATCGGAGGGTGTTCGAACTCGTTGAATCCGAACTCTTCGACGTGCTGGGTCTGAGCGGTCATGTGGTGGACGACCCTGTAACCGACGTACTGAGCCTCCGGAAGGTCGGACGACTCCGCGACTTTGGGCTCAGCCGTCGCCTCGTCTGCTGATGTTCCGTCGGTCTGGCCGCAGGCCGTCAGCACAAGTGCGAACATTGCGATGGCGATTGAGAGAGGACTGGTCCTCTTCATAGTTCTTTCCTTTTCAAACTCCAGAGTTGACGGATTCGTCCGCCGCAAAATAGCGATCGCTGTCGAATAGAGCAAGGTGCATGCCCGCATGGGTCGTGGCGCGATGGAACGGGCTAACGCGTTGGAAAAAGACAGGTTACTGGCTTCAGGCGTTCGCTTCCGAGACCAAGGTGGGTCGGTTCAGGGGCGACATGCTGCCCCTTGGCTAGAGGCAATGGCGCAACCGGTTGCACCAGGGCCCGAGGAACCTGCGTGGGCGTGATGTCCGGTCTTCCGCCGGAAAATGAAACGGGCCTCCTGCGCGCAGCAGCGACTCCGAAGGCCCATCTTGAAACAGCTGGCATCTACTGCCGAGAGTTCTGCGTCTGCAGTGCCTGCAAGACTTTCTCGACGCTCAACGAGCCGACCGCCTGACTGGGCGGGAACTCCCGGAAGGTGGCCAGAAACTGGCCGACGTAGGCTTGTGCCGGAACGAAGAGCCACATCTGGTCGGCGTACCAGCGGATGTAGAGCCCCGAGTCGGGAGTAACCTCGAATGGGTCCGCGCGCAGATTGATGACCAGCGGCCAGCTCGGGCTCTTGCGGTAGGCCTCGTTGATGCCGCCCTCCATGATCGAGAAGTGGATCTTCCAATCCTGGTAGCGGACTGCGTTCAGGTTGCCGCCGGCGTCGAAATAGAAGATCTCGTTGCGGGCACCCTCGCCCTCTCCAGAAAGGGCCGCGCGCTGGTCGTAGCCGTCGAGGTGGGTCTTGAAGGTCTTGCCGGCCGCGGAGTGCCCCTTCTTGAGCTTCTCTTTGATGTCGGGATCGCCGGCTGCGGCCATGAGCGTCGGCACCCAGTCCTCGTGGGAGAAGATGTCGTTGACGATCGTGCCCGGCTTGACGGTACCCGGCCAGCGGACCGCCGCCGGAACGCGGAAGCCACCTTCCCAGGTGGTGCCCTTCTCACCCCGAAACGGGACTGTGCCGCCGTCGGGCCAGGTGATCTTCTCGGCGCCATTGTCGGTCGAGTAGACAACGATGGTGTTGTCGGCGATGCCCCACTCGTCCAACTTGTCGAGCACGATGCCGATGTCGTAGTCGTGCTGGGCCATACCGTCGGCGTAGAGGCCGTAGCCGGTCTTGCCGTCCCACTCGGGGCTAAGCCGGGTCCAGACGTGCATGCGGGTCGCGTTCAGCCAGACGAAGAACGGCTTGTCGTCATCGACCGCGCGCTTCATGAAGTCGACCGCCGCATCCCGGAACTCGTCGTCGGCCGTCTCCATGCGCTTGCGGGTCAGCGGGCCGGTGTCTTCGCAGCCGCCGTCGGCAGTGCACTTGAGGACTCCCCGGGGACCAAATTTCTCGTGGAAGGCGTGGTCCTTCGGATAGTGGTAGGTCTCCGGCTCCTCTTCCGCATTCAGGTGGTAGAGGTTGCCGAAGAACTCGTCGAAGCCGTGATTGGTCGGCATGAACTGGTCAAGGTCGCCGAGGTGGTTCTTGCCGAACTGACCGGAGACGTAGCCGTGTGGCTTGAGCAGCTCGGCAAGGGTCGGATCCTGATCCTGCAGGCCCTGGTCGGAGCCGGGCATGCCGATGGTCAGGAGACCGGTGCGAAACGGGTGCTGCCCGGTGATGAAGGCCGCTCGGCCGGCGGTGCAGCTTTGCTGCGCGTAGTAGTCGGTGAACAGCGCGCCCTCGTTGGCGATTCTGTCGATGTTGGGTGTCGAACCACCCATCATGCCGCGGTGGTAGGCGCTGATGTTGTACATCCCGATGTCGTCGCCAAAGATGACGAGGATGTTGGGTTTGTCTTGCGCCGAAGCGGTTGTGGCTCCCGCGAGCATCAAGATCGCGAGGCCGATGACCGACCACAGCGTCCATTTCGAGTTCTTCAAGAAGCCCCTCCAGTCGTTTTGTTAGTTCCCTAGTGTTGGTTGGCGGGTTCGTCCGCCGAAAGATAGCAATCGTCGACAGATAGAGCAAGGTGCATGCCCGCACAAGTCCTGGGCGGGTGGAGAGGGTCTAACGCCCTGGGAAAAAATGAGTTACGGGCGTCGGCCGTGCGCTGCGGAAGCCGAGCAAATGGCTGGAAAGAGCGACATTCTGCCCTTGACTACTGACAATGGTGCAACAGGTTGCACCAGGACTCGAGGGTCCCGGGAGGAGGCGGCACCGTAGCTGGCAGGTTCCACCCCGGAGGCAACACTCGCCGGGAATTGTCGTAGTATCTCGCGTCCAGTCTCGGCTAGTGAGAATCCTTCAGACCGACCCAATCGACCAGGAGATGACCCTATGAAGACAAAGCTCGCAGCTAAGACCGCCCGGCTCACTTCGCTCGCCCTCGCCCTCGCCATTGCACTACTGACGATGGCTTCCGGCCCCGTGTGGGCCAAGGAGAAGAGGGAGCCGCTGGAGCGTTTTCGCGCTCGCGCCTTCGACATCAACATAGGAGAAGCGGCGAACCTCGACATCGTGATCTATGAGTGGACTTCGCCGGAAGAGCGCCAAGCCCTGATCAAGACCTTTGTCGAGAACGGCAACGAGGCGCTCTATGACGCCTTGGACGATGTGAGCGAGAAGGGCTACCTCAAGCTGCCGCAAACGCTGGGTTACGGCATGCAGTACGCCTGGCAAGTGGAGGTCGACGGCAAGCGCCGGATCGTTTTGGCGACGGACCGCCCGATGGGCTTTCTCGAGCTCTCCCGCGGTTTCCGCAGCCGCGACTACAACGTCAGCTTGGTGATTCTCGAACTCGATCCGGAAACCGGCGAAGGTGAAGGCACCGCGATCGGTGGCGCCGAGCTCTCGATCAACAAGGAGACCGGCCGGCTCGACGTCGAGTTCGCCGGCACCCAGCCGACCCGGCTGACCCACGTGAAGAAGCTCAAGGCCAAGAAAAAGAAGAAGAAGTAGGGGCTAGCCTACGGCAGCTCTTTCAGGATTTTCTTAGTCGCCTTTTCGATCTTCTTGGTGATCTTGACGGGGTTGGGGACGGTATCGACCGCGTCGGTAGCCCAACCGGCCCACACCAGCTTCTCGGTCACTGCGTCGACGATCTCGAGCAGCAGGGTTCCTTCTCGCTGCATCATCATCGAATGGGCGTGGGGATCCCCGATCCAGGTGGCGTTGCCGCCGAGGTCCCGGGTCGTGCCCTCGATGTTGAGCATCTCGCGCGAGACCCCGGTGTAGCGGACCAAGAGATCGGGTTCGCCGTTGGACTCCAGGGAGAGCCCGTACTTGCGCAGCATCGGATCGGCGACCGATTCCAGGATCTGAGCGCTGGGAGATCCTGCCGCCAGAATGTGCTCCGACTCGGCGTCGTGCTGGCTCTTCCAGGCGTAGGTCTCGTAGGAGGCCAGAGCGGTTCCCCGGCCGGTTTTGGTTTTGACCTTCATGCCCGCGGTACAAAGAGCCGCGGTAGCTACAAACAGAAAACAGAAAATGGCAAGTCGTTTCATTGCAAGGCACCTCCTCGTGGACCCGCGAGGATACCGCAGGGCCTGAGGGGCCCCTAGGGACCCGTGTTGTGGGCCTACCGTTCGCGGTTGGCTTCGAACCGGAGACGGTAGGCGAGGTAGTACTTGTTGATGTTGGCGACGTAGTCGACGGTCTCGCGGCCGATTTCCTCGGCGGCGATCCGCTCGACATTGAAGAACCATCGGTTGGGGTCGAGCCCCCTGTCGGCGGCCTTTGCCCGCAGGCGGCGCACCCGGGCCGGGCCGGCGTTATAGGCCGCCCAGGCAAAGTCGACCTGGACCGCCGGCTCGATTTCAGCGTCGCTGAAGTAACGGTCGCGCAGGAACGCCAGGTACTTGGTCCCGGCGTGGATGTTGTTTTCGAGAAGGTGAACGTCGGGGACGCCGACATTCTTGTCGGCGGCGGTGCTCGGCTTGATCTGCATCACACCGACGGCGCCGGCCGAACTCTCGACACTCTGATCGAGCCCAGACTCTTGATAGGCCTGAGCCGCCAGCGCCAGCCAGTCGAACCCGTATTGCTCGCCGTACTTCTGAAACAACGCGATGTGCTCCTGTAGTTTGGCGCGCTCGGCGGGCGACACCGGGTTGGCGATCCACTTCGACTTGGCGTAGTAGCGCTTGAAGAGGATATTGCCGAGAAGCGAGCCCTTGCGGTTCTCGCGCACAAGAGCGTTGAGGCTCTCGAGGAGCCTCGGGCTGTCCGGGCGCACGGCCCAGGCGATCGTCCCTCCGCTGTGGAGCGCGAGGTCATCGCGGACCACGATGTCCGGTAGGACCTCGGCCCAGGCCTCGGCGATGTGGCGGTCGGCAACCGTCATTTCGATCGCGCCCGAGTTGACCATTTCGAGAAGGTCCTCGGTCACCAGCCGTGGATCTGCCTCGACGATCTCGACGGCGCGCGCACCGTTATCGTCGAGTCGTTGGTTGAGAGACTTCAGGTGTTCGACGTAGCTGCCGCCGGAGCGCACCAGGACACGCCGACCGCTCAAAGAGTCGAGGTCTGGAACATCATCGACTCCTCGATGGTGGACCAGGACCTCCTCGACCTTGGGAATATAGGGTTCGCTGAAGGAGACCCGGGCGGTGCGCTCCGGCGTCACCGTCAGCCCGGCCGCGGCGATGTCGCCCCGACCCTCCAGGAGGTCGTCCATCAGTCGGTCGAAGGGTGTCGGGACGAAGACCACCTTGATCCGGTCGTAGGTTTTCGCCCCCTGGTTGAGGCTCTTCTCCCAGGCTTGGAGCAGATCGACCTCGAAGCCGCGCGCCGTGGCGCCATCGTGGAAGAAGTTGGTCTTGCTGTAGCTGACCAGGGCCCGCACAAAGCGCCGCTCGCGCAGCTCGGGCAGGTCGCCCAGGAAGGGCTGGCGGGCGCGCTCGAGAAGCACGTTGTCATCGGGGTTCTCGCTGTCTTCAGGCTCAGCCTCGCGGCCCGGCTTTTCGACCGTCGCGGGCGGTGCGTCGGCTGGATGTCCGGTCTCCGACCCGACGGTGGCCTCGTCCTGCCCGGAACCTGAGCACGCAAGAAGTGTGGTGAGCAGAAGGATCGTGATCGTTCTCATGGGGGCAGTCTCGATTCTTCGGAGGTTTTGTCTGAACGGCGACGACGGACGATACCAAGCGTTCTCGATCAAAAGGGGAAGCCGAAGTTGAGGCGGTAGGCCGAGAGACCATCTCCCCAGCGATAGGCCAGGCCGAGTCTGGGGGCGTCGAGGCCCCAGAGCGAGAGGCTCGGCTCGGTGCCGAACGTGAGACCTAGCTCTGTCTGGTTCTCGATGACCGTCGGCTCGGACCCGCGAGGAACCAGCTCGATCTCGGGGAGAAACCGACGAGCAATCAGATAGGCGCCCAAGTTCGCAGGGTTCTCCCGAAGTTCGAAGCCGGCGGGCCATCGGATCTCGCCTCCAACCTCGGCCACTCCATAGGAGTCTCTGGCATCGCCGTCGAGCAGCTCGAAACCCTCGAACTTGAGCGCCGCGCCGAGACGCAGGTCCAGCCGCTCGCGAGGCACCCGCCACACGCTCCGCATCCCGGCCCGGTAGAGAAGGGCCTCCTCGTTTCCCGAGAGCCGTTTACCGAGCCCGATCTCGGCGTACGGTTTGAGCCGCCAGCTCTTCCACCTCGGGATCTCGGCCTCGAGTCCCACCGCCAAAGCTATAGTTTCGACCGTTTCCTTGAGTGGCTGGTCGAGGCCTTCCCGGATGGTGAACTCATGGAAGCCCAGAGACACCGGGAACCTCAGCTTCAACCCCCACTGCTCGTTCTCGGCTTCGCGCAGGCGATATGCGAACGGGATCCGCGCCACCTGGACCGACCGGCCGCCGAGCGAGAAGAAGCCGGTACCGCTGTGGGCGTAGGAGTAGTGGACTTCTTGGCTCTCGCCGCTCGCAGCAACAAGGGTCAAGAGTAGGAAACACCGAAGGGTCCGTCCCACCCTAGTCCAAGACCACTTCGGACTCCGAGGAAACCCTGTGTGCAGTCCATACTCCGCCCTTGGGCCGGTCGGTATGCATCTCCGTCTCGACCGCCTGCCATGTTCCCTCGAGGCGGCCACTACCATCCACCGAGCCGCTCAACACCGCAACCTTGCCGCGCCGGGAATCGATGGCCTCGAGATCCAGTCGGTTGCCCCGGAAGAAGCCACGCAAGGTCCCGCGATGGCCATTACTGGTGCGATAGGGACCGTTGACGGTCCAGCCGCCATCGAGGCCACCAATCTGGAAGCCGAGGTCTGAAAGGGCATAGACCTCGATGCCGTGGAACCGAAACTTCCACAAACCCTCCGGACCGCTTTCGGCTGCGGCCACCGGCTCGGGCGGACGCGCCTCGAGTCCCCGTGCGATCTCGGCGAGCCGCTCCATTCGGTCGTACATGCGCCGGCGAGCCTCGGCGGTTTCTTTGAGACGTAGATAGGCAGTCTCACGCGCCGCCGCAAAGGTCGCCTCCAGCTCTCGCATGTGGCCGACGGGCGAGTTGGGGTCGGCAAGAACACCGTCCAGCTGGCTCGAGGCTCGTCGAACCTCCTCGATGGCTTGCGACTCCCTCTCGCGCGTCTCGACGTAGCGTTCGAGTTCGTTCTCGAGCAATCTCGATTCCAGCGCGTAGTCCGACTGGAGATCTGCGGCCAGCAGCGCGGTGGCAGACCCGGTCGTGACGACAAGAAGTAACAGGATGGCAAGACGGCGAGCGGTGACCCGCGGGACGTTATGAGAGATGCGCATGGTCGATTTCCTCGGGAGTGGATTTGAAGTCAGTTCTTACTGGTTCTCGAGCTGGCTCACGAGCTGCTGCACCGAGGGATTTCCCGGAGCCAACTCGAGGAGCTTGCGAGCGTAGCGAAGAGCGCCGGCCCGATCGCCGCTCTCCCGGCTGATCGACACCAGCCCCGTGAGGGTCTCCCTGTCGGCCGGGAACGATTCGTGCGCCTTCTTCAACACGGCCAAGGCCCGTGCGGTCTCGCCCGCAGAGTTGAGCGCGATGCCATAGACGTAGCCGTAACGTGGCCATTCAGGACGCAACTCGGCCGCCCGTTCGAGCTCGAGAAGAGCTTCGGGCAGTCGCTTCAGCCGCACCAGAAGAAGGCCCAATGCGTTGTGGAGTTCGGCCGACTCGTCGATTCTTTCGAGACCTCGGTGCAACAGATTCTCGCCCTCGGTTTCACGACCTTGGGCTCGGTAGAGGTCGGCCAGGTTGACATAGGCAGGCCCGAACCAAGGCGCCATCTCGAGGGCTCGGAGGTACTCTTGTTCCGCGCGGTCGGGCTCGCCGCGCTGAAGGTGAAGCCAAGCCTGGTTGAGCCTACCCTCGGCGCGATCGGCGTTGAACCACTGAGCTGCTTCATACTCGGCGGTGCCACGCTCGATGCTCGAGCGGTTGAGCCCGGCACTCGCGCTCGCCGGCACCGGGAGCAGCACTCGAGCCGCCTGCATGCGCACCGTCCGAACGGGGTCGTCGAGCAGCGGAGAGACGAGACGGACCCTCGTTTGAGGATCGATCACTTCGGTGACCGCGATCGCCGCGCGTCGAACCAATGGATCGGCGTCCGATAGCGACGACTCCGTCGCACGCAATAGTTCGGGGGTCAGATAGGCGGGGACGAGCTCGAGAACCGAGGCGCGGACGATGGCGGGCACGGCAGAGTCCTTCAACAGATCCAGCAGCCGCGGACCCGCCGCGGTGTCGCCTTGCTGTGCCGCTGCGATCACTTCGCCATAGTGCGGCTCGGTTCTTCGATCGGGGCCGTACCAGTTCGCCACCTTGTCCGCCGCCCATCGTGCCGAGCGATCTTGGTGGCAACCGTTGCATGCGTTGGGTGTACCAAGCTCGAGCGAGAGATCGGGGCGGGGCACGCGCATCGAGTGGTCGTGCCGGGGGTCGACCACCATGTAGTTCTTGGGTGGCATGTGACAGTCGACGCAATGAGAGCCCGAGGTTTCGGCCTCATGGAAGTGATGACTCTTGTCGTCGAACACCTCTGCCGTGTGGCAACGGGAGCAGACGTCGTCGCCGGGGAATCGGAGGGTCTGGTGGTGGGGCTCGTGGCAATCGCTGCAGGTGACCCCGGCCTGGTACATCTTGCTTTGCAGGAAGGAGCCGTAGACGTAGACCTCGTCTAGGATCTGGCCGTCAGGGTGGTAGAGGGTCTCGTCCAGCAGAGCCAGACGGTGGGTGTCTTCCAGCGGCCGCCCGTGCCGGTAGTTGTCGTCCAGAGCCGTGCGTCGGGAGTGACAACGGGCGCAGGTTTCCATTTCGGCGGTCTCGATGGGCGGCGTCAGCCGGATTCCCTTGCCGGTGTCGGGGTTGACGATCCAGGTGTCTCGCCCGGGATCCTCGAGGCGGACGGCCAGGCCGAAATGCTCGACTTCCGGCGGTGTCTCCTTGCGCGCCACCGCATCGGCCCACTCAACGTGGCGTGATCCGGGGCCATGACAGGCCTCGCAAGAGACGTCGATCTCGGACCACGAGGTCTCGTAGGTGTCGCTCGCCGCTCGATAGTTCTTCCGGACGTTGGTCGAGTGGCACTCGGCGCACATGTAGTTCCAGTTCTGCATCGGCCCGGTCCAGTGGAGCTGGTCCGTGTGATCGATCGTCTCGTCTGGGTAGAGGTGAAACCAGCGCTGGCCGCCCTTCTCGGCCGGGCGCGTGTCCCAGCAGAGCGGAAGGACTTGATAGCGACCGTTGGCGAACTCGATCAGGTACTGCTGGAGCGGAACCTGGCCGAAGGTGTAGGCGATCTCGTAGTCGGTGAGCTCACCGTCCGGGCCATCGGTGCGGACGAAGAACCGGGCGTCGCGCCGGGTAAACGTCGAGGTCACGCCGGCATGCGTGAAGTTCGCGTCGTCGAAGTCGCCGAGCACGGTGGCCGCCGTCGCCTCCTGCATCGCCAGGTCGTGATGCGAGCCCTCCCAGAACTTCGTTTCGACGACGTGACAGGGGGCGCAGCTTTCCCGGCCGGCGAATCCTCGGGAAGCCGAAGCGCCAGTTGCGACCTTGGGCTGCTCGCTACCGGCTGGACCGTCACAAGCACTCAACCCGAGACCACCGCCAGCGAGGATCAACCAGAACAACGTTCTCGAGCCGCACATATTCTCGGATCTTAACCGCGACTCCGGTCAAGGCGATGACGGAGCAAGACGCCCACTTCCCCGGGGGTTTGAATGGTGCCCAGGGGCGGATTTGAACCACCGACACCCTGATTTTCAGTCAGGTGCTCTACCAACTGAGCTACCTGGGCACGGGGTCGATGGAAGATCGGGTGGAAAGCCCTATCCGCGGCCCCGTAGCTTTATAGCGGTAAGACTCCCATGAGTCAAGGCGATAGAATGCGCCGATGCGGACGGGCTCAGTCACCATAGGCGCAACTGTCCTCGCCGTAGCGCTTGGCGCCGCTCCCGCCGAGGCGTGGTCGCCGCGCACTCAACTGGCGATTCTCGACCAGGCGGCGTCGATCGCGCCGCCCGACCTGCGTCGGCAACTCGTCCGTCACAAGAAACAGATGCGGCGCGGCCTGTTGACACCCTTCGAGCCCAGTGAGGCCACCAAACATGTCACCAACGAGGATGGCAGCGGCATCCTCGCGCCGACGCTCGAGACCGAGGTGGAGCGCGCCGTCACCGCGATTCGCAGCCACCAGCCCTTCCAGGAAATCGTTTTCCAAATCGGAGTGGTGGCGCATTTTGTTGCCGACGCCAACAATCCACTGACTACCGCAAACTCGGACCCAGCCGAAGCCCGGTACTTCGCCGACTATCTCCGCTATGTAGAGGCCTCGTACCCTAAGTTCCCTGTAGTGTTTTACGGCGACGGGCGAGACCTGGGTGTCCCTGACGATCTCCGCGCGATGATCGGCCGCAGCCTGGAGCGCGGCCGCGGGCTCTACCCGCTCGTCGGTCGCGAGTACGAGCGGATCGGCCGAATCGACGGCATCTCGGCGTTCGATGACCGCTCCACGGCCTTCGGCGTCGGCTCGCTCGCCTTCAGTCACGCAGTGAGCGACGTTGCGGCGGTGCTGAGGTATATCTGGATACGCGCAGGCGGAGCGGACGAAAGGGATCTACCGCTGGGTCCGAGCAAAGCCGCCGGCCGTTGACAGGAAACGGATCTCCACGCATCTCATGCTGACCGCCCACCGTGCCCTCGTTTCCGTTTATGACAAGCGAGACCTCGTCGATTTCGCCAAGGGGCTCGATCGGCTGGGAATCGAGATCTTGTCGACCGGCGGCACCTTTCGGGCACTCGAGTCGGCCGGGTTGCAGGTCGTTCGGGTTGCCGATCTGACGGGCTATCCGGAAATTCTGGACGGCCGTGTCAAGACGCTCCACCCCAAGATCCATGGTGGCATTCTCGCCGACCGCGGTCGTGCCTCACACGTCGCCGAACTGCGCGATCACGACATCGCTCCAATCGATCTAGTTGTTGCCAACCTCTACCCTTTCCGTGAGACGTCACGAAAACCCGGTGTGGATATCGCCAAGGTCGTCGACTCGATCGACGTCGGCGGGCCCTGTATGGTGCGCGCTGCCGCCAAGAACTACCAGGGTGTCGTGGTGGTGGTGGACCCCGAGGATTACCCTCAGATCCTGGCGGCCCTGGAGGAGACCGACGGTCTCGTTCCCGAGGCACTCCGTCGGCAGTTGGCGGTCAAGGCGTTCCGCCATACGCAAGCTTATGACGCCGCGATCTCTGACTGGTTCGAGCATCTCTCGGAAAGCGAAGACGAACAATTCCCCCAGCACCTGCTGCTCGATCTCGCGAAGCAAAGTGAACTGCGCTACGGCGAGAACCCTCATCAGGGAGCCGCCTTGTACCGGGTTCAGGGCGACACCGGTGTCTTTGGCGGCTTCACCCAGCTGCAGGGCAAAGAGCTGTCCTACAACAACCTCTTGGACGCGGCGGCCGCCCTGCGCACGGTGGCGCTACACACAGAACCCGCCGCAGCCATTATCAAGCACAACAACCCCTGCGGTGTCGGTCGCGGCGACACCGCCGTCGATGCCTACGAGCGCGCTCTGGCGTGCGACCCGGTGTCGGCCTTTGGATCGGCGATCGCGGTCAATCGCCCGGTGGATGTCGAGCTTGCTGCGGCGATCGCCGGGCGTTTTGTGGAGCTCGTGCTGGCACCGGATTTCGCCGCAGACGCGTTGCCCAAGCTCGCCAAGAAATCGAATCTAAGGCTACTTGCCTGTGAGCTCGAGAAAACCCGCCCCGGCGACCACGAGCTACGTCCGGTACCCGGTGGCTTTATCGCTCAAACAGTCGACCCGATGGAAGAGGATGAAAGCCAATGGGTCTGCCCGACCAAGCGGCAACCCACCCAGGCCGAGCGTACCGCTCTTGGTTTCGCATGGCGCGTTGTCCGCGCGGCGAGCTCGAACTCGATCGTGATCACCAACGAATACCAGAGTGTCGGAATCGGCGCAGGCCAGATGAGCCGGGTGGACGCGGCGCGTTTTGCGGTCACCAAGGCACAGCTTGAAACCGAGGGCTGTGTGGCCGCCTCGGACGGTTTCTTCCCCTTCCGTGACGGCCTGGACGCGCTCGCGGAAGCGGGCGTCCGGGCGATCGTTCAACCGGGCGGCAGCAAGCGCGACACCGAAGTCACCGCGGCGGCCGACGAGCACGGAATCGCGATGTTGATGACCGGACGTCGCCACTTCCGGCATTGATTTTGAAAGGTCTAGCCACCGATGGATAGAGCTCGGTCGATCGCGATCTTGTGTGGACTGGTGCTGGGGTTTTTGGCTCCGCAACGGACGCCCGCCGGCGCAGCGGAGGACGCCTGGGGGGCATTGGCTTCGTTGCGCAGCCAGATCCAGGGCACTTCGCCGCTGGTCGCCGACTTCGAGCAGACTTTTGTCGCCGCTGGATTCTCCACCGGCGACGCCGAGGAGGGCCGAATCTCCATGGATCTTCCAGAGTGCATTCGCTGGGACTACTCCGGCGACTTCCCAAAGACCTTCCTGCTGTGCGGTCACGTCGCATATACGTGGAACCAGGGCGAGGCGAGCGGCCGCCGGCAGTTTTTGGGCCCCGAAGAGCAACCCGGGCTCGAACTGCTGCGGCTGGAGATCGACGAGCTGCGGCTCAGATACCGTGCCCGTCTGGCGGAAGGCCTGGACGGCCCTACAGTCGAGCTCGTCCCTTTTGACAACGGGTCTCCATCGGCGGTGGCAGCGGGTGACGGAATCCGCGACGCGAAGGTAACGATCTCGCAAGATGGCACTCGACTGCGCGCGCTTTCGTATCATGACCGGGAGGGCAACCTGACGCGATTCGAGTTCACCCGCTACCGTACGCTCGAAGGGCGCGAGGTGTTCGAGCCTCCGGCAA
>Ga0224508_10001129_pt1 | contig 24334 bp, 27 predicted proteins | sample SF_Jan12_sed_USG_4_FD_170157 | JGI IMG/M metagenome (GOLD analysis project Ga0224508, IMG submission 170157) | Sediment microbial communities from San Francisco Bay, California, United States - SF_Jan12_sed_USGS_21 | ecosystem: Environmental > Aquatic > Marine > Sediment | place: USA... | reverse complement strand
GAAGCGCGGGGAAGTAGTCGTACATCAGCTCCAGATCAGCTGCGCTATTCCCGTCTCTGCGGCTGAAGGCACCGATCTTGAGGTTGTCTGCGACCGACAGAAACGGAAAGACCTCGCGGCCCTCCGGCACATGGGCGATCCCCATTCGCGCCACGACATCCGGATCGCGGCCCTGTATCTCCTGCCCGTAAAGCGTGACGGTTCCCTTCTGGGGCTCCATCGCGCCGCTGATGGTTTTCAGGACCGTCGTCTTGCCGGCTCCATTCGCGCCGAGCAGCGCTACGATCTGGCCCTTGCGGATCTCGAGACTGACGCCGCGAATCGCCATCACCGGGCCATAGTAGGTCTCCACATTCTTGAGCTCGAGCAGCGTCGTCGACACGTTAGTCTCCGAGATAAGCCCGCTGTACGTCGGGATGATTCTGGATATCGGCCGACTCGCCGATCGCGATCACGGCGCCGTCCGCCATGGCCATCACTCGACTCGAGGTACGGGACACGAGATTCATATCGTGCTCCACCATGATGATCGTCGCGCCGAACTGCTCATTGATATCCTCGATCCAGAACTCCACGTCTTCTGTTTCCTCGGGGTTGAGTCCCGACGAGGGTTCGTCCAGCAACAGCAGTTTCGGCTCTATACACAAGGCTCGGGCAACCTCGACCATCTTCCTGACGCCATAGGGGAGGTTTGCGATGACCTGATCGCGATAACTCTGCAGGTCGAGGAGGTCAATGACATCTTCGGCGGCTCGTCGGAACGCGAGCTCCTGGCGGGCCACCGAGCGCGTGAAGAACAGCTCCGAGAGCAGGCCGGTCCGCCGGTGCACGTGCCGCCCGATCAGCAGATTCTTGAGCACCGTTTCGTGCTCGAAGAGCTCCGTGTTCTGGAAGGTTCTCGCAATGCGCCTTCGAGCCACCTCGCTGATGCTGATCTCGGTAATGTCCGAACCGTCGAACCGCATGCGGCCGTGGCCCTCCACATCGTACAAACGGCTGATCAGGTTGAGAACCGTCGTTTTGCCCGCGCCGTTCGGTCCGATGATACTGAAGACTTCGCCCCGTTCGACCTCGAAAGACACGTCGCGCACGGCATGCACGCCACCGAAGCTGAGGTTGAGGTGCTGGGCGCTGAAGATCGCCTCGTTCATCTCACGCGCTCCGTGCGCAAATAGCTCCTTTGACGCTTGTGGGTCGCTTTTCGATACAGAGGAAAGGTCTCGAAAAAATCCCGTATCTTCCGCCACCGCCCGTAGATCCCGAGCGGCTCGTAAATCAGAAAGAGCACCAGGATGAGGCCGAAAAGGCCGGGTTCCAGCCCAGGTAGTTGGCCCACCGAGGGCGGCAGCCAATCCCGCAGGATCGCAAGACCCTGGGGCAGGAGGACGATGAAAATTGCGCCAAAGATCACCCCGTGCAGGGAACCGAGGCCTCCGACCACAACCATGAGCAACAGCTGTATGGAAGTCAGGATCGTGAAGGCGTCGGGGGATAGATAGCCGAGGTTGTGTGCGAACAGGCCGCCGGCGAGTCCTGTGAAGCCCGCCGATATCGCAAAGGCCACGCTCTTCGTTCGGGCGAGATTGATGCCGATACTCTGGGCGGATATCTCAGAATCCCTGATGCTGATCATCGCGCGCCCTGTCGGACCCCGCAGGAGGTTTAGCGCGCCCACGACGCTAGTGGTCAAGAGGAGCAGGCAGATGTAGTAGAAGGGGATGGTCGCCCCCATGTCGAAGCCCAAGAGTGTCGGGCGAGGCACCGGCATGCCGCGAAATCCGCCGGTCAGGGGCTCCAGGTGCGCGATGGTGTGCTCGACGATGAATGCGAATGCCAGAGTCGCGATCGCGAGGTAGATTCCGGTCATGCGCATAGCCGGCAGGCCGACGATTGCTCCTATGAACGCGCACAGCGCGCTCGCCAGAATCAAGGAGATCGGAAACGGCAATCCACTCGTCATGAGAATCGCGTGCGCGTAGCCACCGATCGCGAGAAAAGCCGCGTGTCCCAGACTGACCAGCCCCGTGTATCCGACGAGCAGCATCAGGCCGATTCCGGCGATTGCGTAGATACCCACGAGAGCGAGCTCGCCGAGATAGAAGGTGTCGAGAAAGAGCGGCGCTACCAGAGCGGCGATGACCAGCAGCCCGTACCAGAAACGCTGCCCGTCGTGCTTGAAGATGTCGATATCCTGTCGGTAGCCAGTTTTGAAAATGAAGCGCATCAGACCTTCTTTCGCTGGATAGTGGCGAAGATGCCTTCCGGCCTGACGAACAGCATCAGCAGCAGAAGAACATAGGCACTCACATCCGCGGAGCCGGCCGGCCCGTAGAGACCGGCGAATTGCTCGGCGATGCCGACGATCAGTCCGCCGACGATCGCCCCCGGAAGACTCCCGAACCCGCCCACGATGGCTGCCGCGAAGGCTTTAATGCCGATAAATCCAATGGTCGGGTCAATGAGCGACACCGGAGCCACGAGGATGCCAGCGACTGCCGCGATGGCGGCCGAAAGCGCCCAGACGATAGAGAATATGCGCTTGACGGGTATCCCGACGTAGAAGGCGGCGAGCTGGTTCTGCGAGGTGGCCTGCATCGCAATACCCAGCCGCGTAAACCGGAAGAACGCGTAGAGCGCCGCACACAAGATCGCCGTGCCGGCAATCACCGCGATATTCTCGTAACCCACGGTGAGCTCGCCGACCCTCAGGACACCTCCGGTCAGCGGGGAGGCAATCGACTTCGGTTCATTTCCCCAGATTGCGCCCGCCGCGGCTCGAAAGATAAAGCCGAGGCCTATCGTGATCATCAGCACGGCGAACGGCGGCTCGCCTATCATTCTTCTGAGGGCGATCCGCTCGATGAGCACACCGAAGACGGCCATCGTCGCAATGGTTGCCGGCACGCCCCAGAGAAACGGTATGCCGAGCACGTTCATGTACGTATAGGCGATGAACGCGCCGAGCATCATGATGTCGCCCTGCGCGAAATTCACCATTTCCGTCGCTTTGTATATGAGTACGAAACCGAGCGCGATCAGGCCATAGACGCAACCCAGCGAGATGCCGCTGATCAATAATTGCAGAACTTCCATTTTATTGTTTTGTCAGTTATTCGGCCCGAGAGCTTCAGCTGGACTCGATGAGTGTCTTCAATCGCTCGAAGTCGGACGCCTGCCTAGCTCCCATGCTGCCCCGCGTCAGGCTCAATAGGGCTCGATAGAACAAGCCCTTCGGCCGCACGGTGTTGGCGGCACGGATTCTCGTTCCGTCACCCTCGCTCTCGAACCGGGTACTGACGTCGAGCGTGAGAACCGAATTGTCCAGAGTGACAGAAACGAGCTCGCTTTCGGTCATGCCCGTAATTTCTTCGGTGAAGATTACCGTCTCACCGCCTTCTTCGAATGTAAGCCGATAGACGGCGCCGACCGCTTCCGGCTCGCCTCTCAGATACTGGATGCTCACGAAGCCGTCGAGCCAGCTGCCGAGCCGCTCGGGGTCCTGGTAGACTGCATAACTCTCGTTGACCGGCGCTGCGATATAGATCTCGTTCGAGTACTCGAACTCCGGCGTCACCATCCCGAGCACGATGAAGCCCAGGGCCGCAGCGAGTGCGATAACGACCAGCGCATTTATCAGTCGCATCCGGATACTCCCTCACGCCCCCCGACGGGAATGTATTCCAGGGTCACTCGCCTGGCATCGCGCGCGACCGGGACTCCTCGGAAAGCAAGGCGACGGCCTCGGTCAACGCCATGACATTCTGGCCCTTTTGGCCCAGCCGGCGCACCGATACCGTGCGCTCCTCGACCTCGCGCTTGCCCAACGCGATGATGACGGGCGTCTTCATCAGGCTGTGCTCGCGGACCTTGTAGTTGATCTTCTCGTTCCTGAGATCTGTTTCGGTGCGCAGACCACAGCCGAGCAGTTGTTGGGCAACCTCGAGCGCATATTGATCCGCATCCGAAGTGATCGTCGTGATCGCCACTTGTTGCGGCGCCAGCCAGAAGGGCAGGTTGCCCGCATAGTGCTCCAACAGGATGCCAATGAAGCGCTCCAGGGAACCGAATATCGCCCGGTGCAGAAGCACCGGGGTGTGTCGGTCGCCGTCCTCGCCGATATAGGTCGCTCCGAGTCTGGCGGGCAGATTCAGGTCGACCTGGAGCGTCCCGCACTGCCAGTCCCGCCCGATCGCGTCCCGCAGCACGAACTCGATCTTCGGGCCGTAGAAGGCGCCTTCGCCCGGGTTGTAGGTGTAATCCAGGGCCAGGCTGTCCATGGCGCTGCGCAGCGCATCCTCCGCCCGGTCCCACACGTGGTCTTCACCGACTCTTCGTTCCGGGCGATCGGCGAACTTGATGATGACGTCATCGAAACCCATGTCGCTGTAGATTCCAAGCAGCAGGTTGCAGACGTTGCCGGTCTCTGACGTGATCTGGTCTTCCGTGCAGAAAATATGGGCGTCATCCTGCGTGAACGCTCTCACCCGCATGAGACCGTGCAGCGCGCCGGACGGCTCATACCGGTGGACCTTGCCGAATTCGGCCAGTCGCAGAGGCAGCTCCCGATAGCTCCTCAGGTCTTTCTTGAATACCTGTACGTGTCCGGGGCAGTTCATCGGTTTGATCGCCCAGACCCGCTCATCCTCCGTACGGCTCGTGAACATGTTCTCACCGAAGGTGTCCCAGTGCCCGGAGGCCTCCCAGAGGCTGCGGTCCATGAGTTCGGGCGTATTCACCTCGCGATACCCGGCTGCCTCCTGACGCTCGCGCATGTAGTCGATGAGTGTCTGAAACAAGGTCCAGCCCTTCGGATGCCAGAACGCTGCGCCCACCGCTTCGTCCTGGAAGTGAAACAAGTCCATCTGCCGTCCGAGCCGGCGGTGGTCTCGCCGCTCCGCCTCCTCGAGCCGGTGCAGGTATTGTTTGAGATCCTTGTCGCTGCCCCACGCCGTACCGTAGATTCGCTGCAGCATTTCGTTGCGGGAATCCCCGCGCCAGTACGCCCCGGCAAGTTTCGTGAGCTTGAATGCCTTGCCCAACCGTCCAGTAGAGGGTAGATGCGGGCCGCGGCACAGGTCCACGAACTCCCCCTGCCTGTAAAGCGTCACTTCCTCACCTTCCGGGATGCTGGCGATGATCTCCGCCTTGTAGGCTTCCCCCTGTTCGCTGAAGAACTCGACCGCCCGAGTGCGTTCCCAGACTTCCCGAACGACGGGTTCGTCCCGTTCGACGATCTCGCGCATCCGGTTCTCGATCAGTTCCAGATCCTCAGGCGTGAAAGCCTCGTCGCGTGAGAAGTCGTAGTAGAAGCCGTCCTGTATCGCGGGCCCAATGGTGACCTGGGTCTCGGGATAGAGCTCTTTGACGGCCTCGGCCATCGCGTGCGCTGCATCATGGCGCAGCACCTCCAGCCCCTCATCGGTGGTTCGCGTGACGATCTCAACGCTCACGTCTTTCTCGATAGGCCTGGCCAGGTCCCGAAGCTCACCATCGATGCGTATCGCGACTGCCGCTTTTGCCAGACCGGACCCGATCGCCTCCGCAACAGCCAGTCCCGTCACGGCTTCGGAGAACTCCTTTTTAGATCCGTCTGGTAGGCTGATGACCGGCATGGCTGCTCTGGCTTGCGTTTGGCACCGCATTGTACGATAAGCCATGGCCGTTGGCCCCGGGGCGCCGGTCGTAGCGTGGCCGCGAACGCGAGGAGTGAAGATGAAGTCGATCGAGATACATATGTTCCCGTGCTTGCGGGACAATTACGGTTTCCTCCTGCATGACGCGGAGGCCGGCGTCACGGCCACGGTGGACACGCCGGAGGTAGGGCCCATCCTCGGAGCGCTCGAGGAAAGGGGCTGGGCGTTGACTCATATATTAAACACGCACCATCATCCCGATCACGCGGGCGGAAATCTCGCCATAAAGGACGCAACGGGCTGCCAGATCATCGGTCCCCGTGCCGACGCAGCGCGGATCCCCGGCATCGACATCCAGGTCGGGGAGGGGGATGAGTTTCGGTTGGGTGGCCACCCGGTGCGGGTGTTCGACACGCCGGGTCATACTCGAGGCCACATCGTCTACCACTTGCCGGAAGATCGAGTGGCCTTCGTCGGCGACACGCTGTTCGCCATGGGCTGCGGGCGGCTCTTCGAGGGCACGCCCTCTCAGATGTGGACATCCCTCCAGAAGCTGATGCAGTGGCCCGATGACACGCGGGTGTATTGTGCTCACGAATACACTCAGGCCAACGCGCGCTTTGCGCTCAGCGTCGAGCCGGACAACGAAGCGCTGTCCGAGCGTGCCCGGGAGGTCGACAGGCTTCGCGCGCGAAACGAGCCGACTGTCCCAACGACAATCGGGATAGAGAAGGCGACCAACCCGTTTCTGCGGCCGATGAGCCCGGAGATAAGCGCTAAGGTCGGATTGGCCCGTGCCGATCACGGGGCGGCCGAGCTCGTGGAGGTCTTCGCCCGGACCCGTGCCCTAAAGGACTCGTTCTAGAATAGGGGTTCTAGATATAGGGGACAGTTTTAGAATAGGGGACATTCCTCTTTTTCAACAAGAAGAAAACAAGAAAAAAAGAGGAATGTCCCCGTTTTCGTCAGGCGCTGCTGGGACGGCTGTACCGGGAGCGGCCCTGCATCATCAACCCGGCGCCATCGTCTGAGATATGGGCCAAGACGGCCTTGCGCCGATGCAGTCTTACCGTGTCGTTGAGACTGACCGCGAACACCAGATTCACCACGGTACCCGCCGGCAACCCGAGTGACCCGATCTCGAGGAATACGCCCATGGCGGACAGGTTCCGAGCTCGACAGCGGTGTAAACGCCCGCCAGGCACCGACAGATAGACTGTGGTCGAGACCTTGTTTCTTTCGAGCAGGCGTCTTTCCATTCGGTGAGCTCTCCCGGATTGTGAAGCGCGAACGCTTTGCGAAGCATGCGTCTGGTTGGGCGAAAATCCAAACCGCCGGATTATGTTGAGAGCCCAGAGGGAGCCTCATCGAGCGGTGAGCCGGTCCACCGCTCATGACAATGTCTTTCAGATCGGGCACTCGCGTGTCGCGATGGTCCTTCGGGGCGTCTTCCGTCGGCGCCATTCGCGCGTCGTCACGGGCCTCGAGAGCCGATTATGTCTTGCGCTTCGCGCCGTAAAAAAAGCCCGGCAAAAGCCGGGCTAGGTTGGGATCACAGGGGGAAAAAGCCGCTACTTATCCTTGCGTCTGATCGACAGCTCGGGCGGCGCAGCGATCCCCATCTTGACGCGCCGCCCGTTACCACCGAGGAGGGTAATTTCAATCGGGCCCTTGGAGAACAAATCCTTGAGGGTGAGGGTTCCATCCGCACCTTCTGCTAACTTGATGAGTATTGACTCATCGGAACGTCGGCTAACGACTAACATGCTTCGACCTCTCCTTGTCAGAGCCCCGTGTCATGCACTCCCCAGCGGACGAAGGCTGCCGGAAGCAGGCTTCAGGCCATTGGAGTTGTAAAGTTCGAGCTCAGAACCTCGCAGCAGCTTGAGTGCCTCGAGGACTTGCTCCCGGCGCGCGCTCACCATCGCGCCGTTGCGCTGATTTCTCTCTCGGCACTTCTCGATCAAGCCGAGGAGCTCTCTCCATCGCATGCTCGCTTCGTCGCCCTCGTTCGCGGAGAGCTCGATGCGCAACGTAGCGGCTAAACCTCTGCGCTCTTGCTCCAGGAGCTCGAGTGCCTCTACCAGGCGAGCCTTGTCAGCACCAGCGGAGTTGAGAGCCTCGGAGTTACTGTCGATAAGCGCCCTGCTCTCGTTGTCCAGCGTCCCCAGCATGGCCTGTGCGGTGCGGATCTGTTCATCCAGCACATCGACCAGGCTCGAAGGGTTGAACGCTTCGGGACTCATCTGCCTATATCAACTCGCGCTCTAGGCGGATCATGTTGTCTGCCACAGCCACGGAGTCCACTTCGTAGGCCCCGGACGTAATCGCCTGCTTCAAGGCGTCAACTCTGCCGGCGTCGGCCACCGGTAGTGCGGAGATCGCCTGCTGCAGCTCGCTCAGCAACAAGCTGGACTGGCTGATGTTTACCGTTTCCCCTGTACTCGAGGTGCTGCCAGACGTCTTGCCGGCCGCCCCTGTGGCTTCCGTCGAACCCTCGGGCCTGCGGGTGCTGCCCGCCAGATCCGTGGGTCTGAAGCCTTGCCCGTTGATTTTCTCTGTCATGGATTTCCTCCAGGGACGCTTCTTGCGCCACCGTTAGATCTTATCGACAGCATCAGTGACAACTTTAGTGGCTTCACGCCGCTCATGAGCCGACCCGTACCTGACTGGACGCCTCCACAATCCCTTCAACGACACGCCCTGCACGGGTCTTGACCCGCACGCGTTGATTGAGCGTCGCATCTTCGAGGGCGACACCGTCCGACTTGACAATAATTCCGGAGCGGCCGGCAACGAGCGTCACCAGGGAGCCGCGTTGGACCAGGCGTGGTCGGTCCAGAGCACCGGGCACGAGCACGGTGCCGGGCGGAATGGTCCGCTGTACCGACAACCCCAGGGCATCCTCGAGTCGTGTCAGGTAAGCGACGGGAAGAATGTTCGATGGCCTGAGCTCCACCTTGAGATCCTCGCGGCCCAGCCTGAGCCCGCGCGCGAGGGAACGAGAGGCCACGACCACCTCCACGTTGTGGACCGCTCGCACCGGTACGAACAGCTTCCACGGAGACTGACCGGTGCACGATACGGTGACGGTGCCCTGACCGTTACGCAGGGAACGCTCGGCGCGTGCCTGCAGCGGCACGGTGCAGGCGGGCAGCTTGAGGCGCGGGTCTACGCCACGGGCCTCGACCGAGACCTGCGACTGTCCCGCGAGCGCTTGCAGAACCAATTGCTCGGCGGCGGCCCGGATGCTTTCGGGGGATTGCCACTCGGCCGCCTCAGCCTGTCCCGGGAAACTGCCCGCACTCAGCGACAATAAAACGCTGAGCAGGACTCCCTCCCTCCATGATCGATGAACGGATTGAAGTCTTGAATGCAAGATAGACGCCCGCCTTGTTTATCGGAATGGTTTCGACAAGACGCATCTGCAAGAGCTGTGCCAGAGCCCGGAGTCAATCGGCTCGCGCGCCCATCAACCGCAATCGGCAGGTCCCCGCCGCTCGTGCGCTTCCAGGCGGCAAGGAGTTTCCGCTTTGCCTGCTCGCCCGGGGCGCAGCGCTCGTGTCGCGTCACTGTTTGCGACTTGGCACGCTTGTTGCTGTTCTGTCCCTGCAGCGAGAGGAGAAGACATGGATCCGATATTTGGCATACACGAATCCGCGATGCTGGTGAGGGCCAGACGCATGGATCTCCTTGCGAGGAATCTGGCCAATGCCGATACACCCGGTTTCAAGGCTCGCGACATGGATTTCACGCAGGAGCTCGACCGGTTGGCAAGTGGCACGTCACGTCTGACGACCACACACGAACGTCACCTTCGGAGCCCGCGGGGGGCGAGCGCAGACGATCAGCTCAAGTACCGCGTCCCCCATCAGCCGTCCCAGGACGGCAATACGGTGGAGACCGACCTGGAGCAGGCTCGCTTTGCCGAGAATGCGGTCGCCTACCAGACAACGATCCTGTTCTTGAACGGGCGGATAGGCACGCTGCGCACCGCCATTACGGGAGGACGATAAATGAGCCTCTTCAACATATTCGATATCGCCGGGTCCGGTCTCTCCGCGCAGTCGCTCAGGCTCAATCTGACGGCCAGCAACCTGGCGAACATGCAGAACGTGGCCGGCAGCCCCGAGGATGTCTATCGGGCGCGGCATCCGATTTTTCGCGCCGGCGGCTCGAGCTTCCAGGAAGAAATGACCGGCCGGGGAGTGGAGGTGCTCGGCATCGTCGAGAGCACGGTACCGCCCGTCCAGCGCTTCGATCCGGGTCACCCCGAGGCGAATGAAGACGGACTCGTCTATGCCACGACCGTGAACCCGATGGAAGAGATGGCCAACATGATCTCGGCCTCGCGCTCCTACCAGAGCAATCTGGAGGTCATCAACACATCCAAGGAGTTGCTGCTCAGGACGCTGAGTCTCGGTCAGTAGCCGTAGCAGAGGTAGCACACATGATTTCCGCGATAGACAGATCCTTCGATCCCGCCGCACTCGGCCTGGGTGTGCCGGAGGAGGCTGAGACAGAGGAACTGGGCCAGGAGGAGTTCCTGCAGCTCATGCTGACGCAGCTCAAGAACCAGGATCCCCTCAAACCCATGGAGAGCGGGGAGTTCCTGGGGCAGCTGGCGCAGTTCGGCACCGTGACGGGCCTCGGAGAGCTGCAGAGCTCCTTCGAGAGTCTGGCCGGATCGCTGGTGTCCGATCAGGCACTGCAGGCGGCGTCGCTGGTGGGGCGTTCCGTCCTGGTGGAAGCCGGTCAGGGGCTGCTGGAACTCGATGGCGCCCTGACCGGCGCGGTGGAGCTGCCCATCGGCTCGAGCTCCGTCAGCGTGCAGATCACCGACTCGGCCGGCCAGATGATTCGTCAGCTGGAGCTCGGCAGCAACGCCGAAGGGCTCGTGAGCTTTCGGTGGGGCGGTGAGACGGATGCGGGCATCGTGGCGCCGCCGGGGCGCTATTTCGTCTCCGCCCAGTACTTCAACGGGCAGGAGATGCAGAGCGCTCCGACGTTGATCGATGCTGCGGTGGATAGCGTCACATTGGGTGCGGGAGGGCTCGCCGTCAACCTCAGAGGTCTCGGTGAGGTGCCCTTCAGTGTCGTGAGAGAGATCGGGCAGGGACCCGGACTCGAGTCAGTCAAGGAGTAAGGAGAGCAACATGCCTTTTCGAGTTGCATTAAGTGGGCTCAATTCGGCTTCCGCCGACCTGAATGTCACGGCCAATAACATCGCCAACGCCAACACGAGCGGTTTCAAAGGCTCGCGGGCGGAGTTCTCGGACGTCTTCGCCGTCGGCGCCCAGGCGATCGGCAACGGGACGCGCCTTGCCGCGGTGACCCAGGAGTTCTCCCAGGGCGGCGTGGATTTCACCGACCGGTCACTGGATCTGGCCATCAGCGGCGAGGGCTTCTTCACCATGAGCGACGGCGGTGTCACGACCTACACGCGAGTGGGAACATTCGGCGTCGACCGCGATGGCTATGTCGTGAACAGCCAGAATCAGCGGCTGCAGATCTTTCCACCGGCCGGCAATGGCACGTTCAACACGGGCACGCTCTCCGATCTGCGGTTGTCGACGACCGACAGCGCGCCTCAGGCGAGTGGTCTCGCGGAGTTCGGTGTCAATCTGCCGGCGAACGCGAGCCCGCCGCCGGTTGCGGTTTTCGACCCGACCGATGCTTCGAGCTACAACCACTCCACGGCCGTGACGATCTACGATTCCCTGGGGGCGACCCACACCGCGACCGTCTACTTCGTGAAGACGGCGGTGCCGAACGTATGGGATGCGTACCACTACGTTGATGGCAACGCCGTCGGCGGCGCGAGTCAGCTGACCTACTCCAACTTCGGCGTGCTGACCGTTCCCGTGACCGGGAACTTTGTGCTGCCGGCCTACAACCCGGGGAATGGCGCCGCCGACATCAATCTGACGACACAGTATTCCCAGTCGACGCAATTCGGGGCCGAGTTCGGGGTGAACCTCCTGAATCAGGACGGGTTCGCCGCGGGACGGTTGTCGAACATCGATGTGGATCCGAGCGGCGTCATCTTCGCCCGCTTCACCAACGGGCGTTCCGAGCCACTGGGCCAGGTCGCGCTGTCCAACTTCACCAATACCCAGGGCCTGCGCCAGCTGGGGGATACGTCCTGGGGCGAGTCCTTTACCTCGGGAGACGCCATCCGGGGTGGCGCGGGCACGGCGAGCTTCGGTCAGATTCAGTCCGGTGCGCTGGAGGCATCCAACGTGGATCTCACCGAGCAACTGGTCAACATGATCACCGCGCAGCGCAACTTCCAGGCGAACGCGCAGATGATCTCCACGGCCGACCAGGTCACCCAGACGATCATCAATATCCGCTAGGTCAAAGGGCGATAGCAGAGATGGACAGACTCGTATATGTCGCCATGTCGGGGGCGAAGCAGCTGATGGAGGCGCAGACGCTGGTTTCCCACAATCTGGCAAACGCGAACACCCATGGCTTCAGGGCGGATCTCGCGCGCTTTCAAGCGAGCCCGGTGGAGGGTGCCGGTTACCCGAGTCGAGTCAACGCCGTCGCGACCGGCGCGGGTTTCGATCACTCCGCGGGCACACTGATCGCGACGGGTCGCGTGTTGGATCTGGCCGTGGACGGCCCGGGTTGGATCGCCGTCCAGGCGGCGGACGGATCCGAGGCCTATTCGCGGGCGGGCGCGCTGAATATCAACGGCCTCGGCCTGCTCGAGACCCGGCGGGGTGAGCTGGTGCTCGGCGATAACGGACCCATCGCGGTGCCGCCCTACGTCGAGCTCCTGGTGGGCGGCGATGGGACGGTGTCCGTGGTACCCCAGGGACAGGGTCCGGAGACGCTGGCCCAGGTGGCTCGCATCAAGCTGGTGAACCCGGACCCCGCCGTGATCGAGAAGCGGACCGACGGCCTGGTTCAGATGGCAGAAGGTGGCGTGGCCGACCCGGATGCCGGCGTGAAGGTGGTCTCCGGATTCCTCGAATCGAGTAACGTCAATCTGGCGGAAGCCATGGTCAGCATGATCGAGCTGGCGCGCCTGTTCGAGGTAGAGGTGAGGATGATGCGGCTCGCGGACGAGAACGCGACGCGAGCGGCGGAGCTGGTTCAGATCAACTGAGGAAGGGGAGACGGAATGGACTCTTTATGGGTTGCCAAAACGGGGCTGGAAGCCCAGCAGACACGCATGGCTGTCGTGTCGCAGAATCTGGCGAACGTCAATACGACGGGTTACAAACGCGGCCGCGCCATCTTCGAGGATCTGCTGTACCAGAACGTGGTGCAGGCGGGTGGCCTGACGTCACAGCAGACCGAGTCGCCCACGGGCCTCAATCTCGGGACCGGCGTGCGGGTGGTCGCGACGGACAAGCAGTTCACCCAGGGCAACCTGATCACCACGAACAACTCCTTCGACGTGGCGATTCAGGGCCGCGGTTTCTTCGAGATTCTGCTCCCGGACGGGACGCAGGCCTACAGCCGGGATGGGACCTTTCAGTTGAGCCCCGACGGCCAGCTCGTCACGTCGTCGGGCTACGAAATCTCCCCCGCGATCACCATACCGACGGGGGCTCAGGCGGCGACCATCGGCATCGACGGTGTCGTCTCCGTGCTCTTGCCGGGGAGCCCGGACCCGGTTCAGATCGGCAGCCTCCAGCTGACGGATTTCGTCAATCCCGCCGGGCTCCAGGCGCGGGGCGAGAACCTGTTTCTGGAGACCGTTGCCAGTGGACCGCCGCAGCCCGGGACGCCCGGGCTCAACGGTCTCGGGACGCTCGTGCAGGGCGCTCTGGAGACCTCCAACGTCAATGTCGTGGAAGAGCTCGTCAACATGATCGAGACCCAGAGAGCTTACGAGATGAGCTCCCGCGCCATCGCGGCCAGCGACGAGATGCTGCAGTACGTCACGAACAACCTCTAGGAGCCGGCGTCATGCGACACATCAAGACTGGACTCATCTGCGCGGGGCTTTCGTTGACGCAGGCCTGCTCGTTCATGCCGCTGGAGGAAGAGGAGACAGCTGATTACCGGCCCGCGACGCCGATCGAGGTGGATTCTGCCCTGACGCCCGTCGGGGGGCTCTACCAGGCCGATACAAGCATGGATCTCTTCATGGATCTGCGGGCGAGGGCGGTGGGCGACATCCTGACCATCCTCCTGGTGGAGCGCACGGACGCCTCCAAGGACTCGAGCAGCAGCACGAGTAAGGGAAGTGAAATCGATACCGGGATGCCCATCATCGCGGGTCGCCCCGTGACGGCCGACGGGATCGAGATCCTGAACAACGAGATCCAGAGCGGGACGTCGTTCAACGGCGCGGCGGACGCGACGCAGAGCAACCGCCTGGACGGGAGCATCACCGTCACCGTCGCCGAGCGTCTGCCCAACGGCAATCTCTTAGTGCGCGGCGAGAAGTGGATCACGCTCAACCAGGGGGAGGAGTTCATTCGAGTCTCGGGGATCGTGCGGCCCGTGGACATCGGGCCGAATAACAGCATCCCATCGACGAAGGTCGCCGACGCCAAGATCACCTACAGCGGCAAGGGGACGCTTGCGAACAGCAGCGAGCCCGGCTGGGTGTCAAAATTCTTCAACTCGCCCTGGTTCCCGTTCTGATGGGTCCGGCTCACCGATCACTGTCGTCACTGATCCACACTCTTGCGGCGGCGATCGTGCTCGCCGTTGCGTTCCCCGGGACGGCTGAAGCGGAGCGGATCAAGGACATCGCCATGGTGGCGGGCGTTCGCACGAATCAGCTGGTGGGCTACGGCCTGGTGGTGGGTCTGGACGGGACCGGGGATCAGACCAGTCAGACCCCCTTTACGATTCAAGCCCTGAAGAACGCGCTGGCGCAGCTCGGCGTCCTGGTACCGGACAATGTGAATCCCCAGCTGCGTAACGTCGCCGCCGTCACGGTGCAGGCGGAGCTGCCGCCGTTCGCCAAACCGGGGCAGACCATCGACGTGACGGTATCCTCGATCGGCAACGCCCAGAGTCTGCGGGGCGGCAGCCTGCTACTGACCCCGCTGCGCGGTGCCGACGGTGAGATCTACGCACTCTCCCAGGGCAACCTCGTGGTCGGGGGTTTCGGGATCTCGGGTGACGACGGGTCGCGCGTGTCGCTGAATGTCCCGAGCACGGGGCGAGTGCCGAACGGGGCGACGGTCGAGCGTACCGTCCCGTCCAGTCTGGGGACGACGGACTCGTTGATCCTGAATCTGCATACGCCCGATTTCACGACGGCTTATCGACTGGCGGAGTCCATCAACGCTTCGCTGGGCCCGGCGGTGGCCCAGACCGTGGATCCGATATCCATTCGCGTGAGGGCGCCCGCGGACCCGAGCCAACGCGTCGCCTATATTTCCCACGTCGAGAACCTCGAGGTCGAACCCGCCGAGGCCGCGGCGCGGGTCATCATCAACTCCCGCACCGGCACGGTGGTGATCGGGAGTCACGTCCGCGTGACGCCCGCCGCGGTCGCCCACGGCTCCCTGGTCGTGCGGATCACGGAGACCGACTTCGTCAGCCAGCCCGGGCCGTTCTCCGAGGGTCAGACCGTGGTCGTCGAGCAGTCCGATATCGAAGTGCAGGAAGACGGTTCGAGCATGTTCGTGTTCGAGCCGGGCAACACCCTGAACGACATCGTGGAGGCGGTCAACGAAGTCGGCGCCGCACCGGGGGATCTCGTGGCGATACTCGAAGCGCTGCGTGAAGCGGGCGCCTTGCGTGCCGAGTTGATCGTCATCTGATGCTCACACCCGCCGTTCCCTCCGTCCACGACTTTCACAACCTTGCGCGGCTGCGTCAGGACGCACAGCGCCAAGACCCCGCGGCGCTGGAGGAAACGGCCGTTCAATTCGAGGCGCTGGTCATCGGGATGATGCTCAAGACCTCCCGGGAGGCGAGCCTCGGTGAGGGCATTCTGGACAACGCCCAGACCCAGCAATACCTGGAGCTGATGGACCAGCAGGTGGCGATGGAATTGGCTCGCAACGGCGGGCTCGGCTTCGGTAAGCTCCTGGTGGAGGGCGTGAGAGACGTGTGGGGATCGGGCGAGGTGGCGCCCGAGCTCGCGAGCCCGGGTCGGTTCGTCTCCGACGTCATGGGCGTGGCCTCCGCGGCGGCGCGGCGGCTGGGCGTCGATCCGGAGCTGTTGATCGCCCAGTCGGCGTTGGAGACCGGCTGGGGACGCTCGGTGCCGAAGCACGCCGATGGTCGCCCGGCATTCAATTTCTTCGGTATCAAGGCGGACGCAGGTTGGCGCGGGCCCCGGGTGACCCGCAACACTCTGGAATTCGTCGCCGGAATCCCCGAGCGGCGCCGCGCCCAGTTCAGAGCCTATGCGACGCCCGAGGAAGGCTTTGGAGACTATGCACGACTCGTCGAGAGCAACCCACGCTACTCGGACGCCGTCGCCTCGAAGGACCCCGAAGCCTACGCCCGTGAACTGGCGAAAGGCGGCTATGCCACGGATCCGGATTACGCCGATAAATGGCTGGCCATCTATCACGGCGATACGCTGAAGAACGCGGTGCAGGAATTCAAGAGTACGTTGCCGGAGTCGACACATTAGGTCGTAGGCGCTGCTGACACGGTCTATCTTCTATGACAGATTTGTTGAAAATCGGTTTGTCGGCTTTGCTGGCCCAGCAGCGGGCGCTGGGGGCGACCTCCAACAACATCGCCAACGCCAATACGCCGGGATACGCTCGCCAGCGCGTCGAATTCGGAGAACGCGCCGCCGAGCGCATCGGCAACGGTTTCGTCGGTACCGGCGTGGATATTGTCTCGGTGCGCCGTATTACCGACGACATCGCGGCGAGGCAACTCCACACCGCCGCTTCGAGCTTCACCCGCTCCGATGTCTTCGCCGGGCTCGCTGCCGGTATAGACAACCTGCTCGCCGCGGATGAAACCGGGCTCAACATCACCCTGCAGAATTTCGTGAACGCCGGTCAGGATCTGGCGGACGATCCCGCCGGGATTCCCGCGAGACAGGTGCTCCTGAGCGAGGGCCGGAACCTGGTTTCCCGTTTCCAGATGTTCGATCGCAGGCTCGGCGAGATCGGCAACGAGACCTCGACGCGCATCCGTGCGGCGGTGACCGAGATCAACGGCCTGGGCGAAAGCATCGCGACCGTCAATCAGCAGTTGCTGGCCTCCGGCGTGCCGCCCGGCGCGCAGCTGCCGCCGGACCTGCTCGATCAGCGCGATCGGCTCCTGGGCCGGCTCGCGGAGCTCGTGCGTGTGGAGACGGCCGAGCAGCGCGACGGGACATTGAGCGTCTTCATCGGCAGCGGTCAGGCCCTGGTGCTGGGCACCACGTCCTCGTCGCTGATGGCGGGTCCGGGTGAGTTCAACCCGGCCCAGACCGACATTGCCATCGTTGGCAGCGGCGGAGCCGCCGTCACCATCACGCAGTTCCTATCGGGCGGCGAGCTCGGCGGACTGCTGGACTTTCGGCGCGAGATGCTCGACCCGGCGCGCGCCGACGTCGGGCGCATGGCCGTGGGTCTCACGGAGACCTTCAACCAGATCCACCGCGAGGGCATGGATCTGAATGCCCAGCTCGGTGGAGACTTCTTCAGTCTCTCCGCCTCCCAGGTCTTTCCGTCGAGAAACAACACCGGGGCCGCCACGGTCTCGGTCAGTGTCGCGGACATCGCTCTCCTGCAGCCGACGGCGTACCGATTCAACTTCGATGGCGCCGTCTTTCAGATGTTCAGGGCCGATGACGGCACCCCGGTGACGCTCAGCGGGAGTGGCAGCGTGGCCGACCCGTACCTGGCGGACGGTCTCTCGATCGTGGTGAATGGCGCCGCAGCCGCCGGCGACCGGTTCCTGCTCGATCCGTTGAGCGATGCGCCGGGCACGATGAACCTGTTGCTGAACGATGCCGCCCAGGTGGCTGCCGCAGCGCCCATTCGCAGCCGGGTCGCCGTTGCAAACGTCGGCGACGCGACGATCTCGCCGGGCGAGGTCGCCGACGTCACCGATCCGAACCTGCTTGCCACGACGACCATCGCGTTTCTCGATCCGAATACTTACAGCATCAACGGTGCCGGCGCTTTCGCCTATACCAGCGGGGGCGACATCGTCGTGAACGGATCTCGGGTACAGATTTCCGGCACGCCGGTGGCGGGGGATCAGTTCATCATCGAGTCCAACGCTGGCGGGGTCGGAGACAATCGCAACGCCCTGCGTCTCTCCGGCGTGCTCGACCTGGGGATACTGGATGGAGGTGGCACGAACCTGCAGGCCTCGGTCGGTCAGCTGATCTCCTCGGTGGGCTCCCAGACCGCGGAGGTCATGAATCAGCGTGATGCCCAGGGGCTTTTGCTCCAGCAGGCGGAGCAGGCGCTGGACTCCGTTCGTGGCGTCAATCTTGATGAAGAGGCAGCCAACCTGCTGCGTCACGAGCAGATGTATCAGGCGGCTGCTCAGACCATCAGCGTGGCGGATACGCTGTTTCAATCCCTGCTGCTGGCGGTCAGGCGCTAGACGGCATGAGGGTGAGCAGCAACACATTGCGGCAGGTTTTCCTAAATGCCCTGGAGATGGCGCAGCGCCAGATTGTCGAGACGCAAACTCAGGTCTCTACGGGACTACGCATCAATCAGCCCTCCGATGACCCGATCGACGCGGCGCGCATCCGGGAGCTCGAGGCGTCGCTCTCGCGACTGGACCAGTATCAGGCCAACGGTGTGATCGCGCGCAATCGCCTGTCGCTCGAGGAGGAGGCCCTCGTTGGGGTCGTCGAGCACCTGCAGCGCGTGCGTGAGCTCGCCGTGCAGGGAAATAACGCGACCCAGGGCCTGGAGAGCCGGCGGGCGATCGCGGCGGAGCTCGGGGAGCGCCTGGACGGCCTCCTCAGCCTGGCCAACAGTGCCGACAGCGCGGGTCGGTATCTGTTCTCAGGTTTCGCCGAGAACACACAGCCCTTCGCGCGCAGCGGCGGATCCGTGGTCTATAACGGCGATCAGGGACAGCGGAGCCTCCAGGTCAGCGACGGCCGGTTCATCGCGGTCAACGACCCGGGCTCGGAGCTCTTTCAGCGTATCCCCAACGGTAACGGCACGTTTGCGCTGGCGGCGGCGCCGGCGAACACCGGCGAGGGGGTCCTGGGCGCGGGGACCGTCACCGATCCGGCGGCCTATGTTGCGGACACCTATACGATCACGTTTCTGACACCCGCCAATTACGAGGTCCGCGACAGCGGCGGCGGCCTCGTCGTGGCCGCCACGTATGCCGATGGCGATACGATCGGTTTCCTCGGCACGGAGATTCAGCTGGACGGCCAACCCGCGGCGGGTGATGTGTTTACCTCGACTCCGAGCACCAGCCAGGATGTTTTCACCACGGTGCAGAACCTGATAACCGCGCTCGAATCGGGGGCCGACGATACGCTGGTGCAAAATAACGTCGGTCAAACGCTCCAGGACATCGACCAGGCTCTCGGTAGAGCCATCGAGGTGCGCACCGACGTCGGCGGGCGACTCGGCTCATTGGACGGGGAAGCGGGTCTGAACGAGGGCTTCACGGTCCAACTGACGGAGACGCTCTCGGAGATCCGGGATCTGGATTATGCGGAGGCGATCAGCCGCCTGAGTCAGCAGCTGGTGGGACTGGAAGCCGCGCAGCAGACGTTCGCCCGGGTACAGGGGCTTTCGCTGTTTCGTTTTCTCTAGCCCGCGGCCCCGCTGAGACCTCTCCACTAAGGGACTCCCCCGACGCTTCGCCCACGCGCCGGCGCCCGGACCCTCGCGCGTTGCCCGTCTCCAAGGCTCTGCCATTTCCGATCCCACTCCCAGCCCTCAAGTAATCTGTCGAGCGCCCGATATAGGGATCCGTACACGCTGCCCGGCTGGATGCAGGCAGCGATAAATTGGTTCAGGCCAATGAGGGCCGTCTTCAACACGGTAACTTTAGGAGACTGAAATGGGTCAAGTGATCAACACCAACGTGCTGTCGCTGAATGCGCAGCGCAACCTTGATCGTACTCAAGGTGATCTGGCCCAAGCCCTCCAGCGACTCTCGTCCGGTCTGCGCATTAACAGCGCGAAGGACGACGCTGCGGGCTTGGCAATTTCCGAGCGGTTCACGACGCAGATTCGCGGCTTGAATCAGGCGATACGAAATGCCAACGATGGTATCTCGCTGTCCCAGACCGCGGAGTCGGCGGTGGCCGAGATCACCAACAACCTGCAGCGGATCCGCGAGCTGGCAGTGCAATCGGCCAACTCCACGAACTCCGCGTCCGACCGCGCTGCCCTCGATCAGGAAGTGCAGCAGCGTCTGGCAGAGATCGAGCGCACCGGCGCCCAGACTGCATTCAACGGCTTGAAGGTGCTTGACGGCAGCTTCGGCAGCTCCCAGTTCCAGGTGGGCGCCAATGTGGGCGAGACCATCACGGTCAATCTGAGCACGGGGGTCAAAGCCAGCCAGATCGGCCAAATCGCAACGGGAACCTCCGCAGTAGAGGTCACCACGGCGAACCTGACCGGCACGGGGACCATCCAGGTGGGCTCCACGGCGGCCAAGACCATCGGGCTTGCGGTGCAGGGCACCGAGGCCGGGCAATCCGTCGGCAGCGCCTACGCCAAGGCGGTCGCCATCGGCGCCGCCAGCGTGCCGGGTCTGAGTGTGTCAGCAGTGAACAACGTCGAGTTTGTCGCTGCGGCTACCACCGGTACGGCCGCGGGTGACAACTACAGCCTGCGCATCAACGGCCAGGACGTGTTCGCCACGTATGACCAGAATGCGAATGGCGTCTTGACGGCGCAGCAGATTGCCGATGCCATCAACACCCAGTCCGGGAGCACGGGCGTGACCGCCACATTGGCCGGTACCGACCTGCGGCTGAGTGCCGCAGACGGTCGTGACATCAACATCGCCCAGGCCTTTGGTGGCGCGGCGGCTGGCGGAATCACGGCGGGCGCGGGCGGCGACTCGATCGTCAACGGCGTGACCTACCGGGATGGCCAGATATCGGCAACGCTCACCGATGCGGACGCTTTCAGCGCGGTAGACGCCGGTGTGAATGGTGGTACGGTGACCCTGTCGTCATCGGAGAACATCATCGCCACCGGCGACGGTCTGGTGCTCGGGTTTGCGACCGCTAACTTCACGCTCGCCAGGGACACGACGACACTCGGGACACAGAACGTCCTGACCGTCGCGGCGGCCAACGATACGATCCAACGGGTCGATTCCGCGCTGACCGCGGTGAGCAGTCTGCGCAGCTCCTTCGGCGCTATCCAGAACCGCTTCGAGTCCACCATCGCCAACCTGACGGCGGTGTCGGAGAATCTGTCGGCTTCCAGAAGCCGGATCCTGGACGCGGACTTCGCGGCGGAGACAGCGGCACTGACCCGGGCGCAGATCCTGCAACAGGCGGGTGTGGCGATTCTGGCTCAGGCCAACGCGGCACCGCAGTCCGTCCTCGGGCTGCTGCAGTAGGTAAGCGACTGACTGTCCGGGAGCCCGGAAAACCGGGCTCCCGGCAGTGAGCCCTAAGTGAAACACGGCGGCTTAGAGCCGCCCGGCCCGGGCTGGAGGCTCCGGGCCGAATGCAGGACCGAGAGGTAGCCAGCATGGCAGGTAACCTGACAACAGTTACCGCGGCCATTGCACGGACAGCATTGCCGACGGTTCCAAAGCTCCAGAACGGGGGCGCACGGTTGACGGCTTCCACCGGCAATCCGGCGTCCACGGGCGGCCAGGCTTTGCCGTTGCAACCGGCGGCTCAGCCCGTGCCGCAGGTCGACTTCTCCCAGGTCGTCCAGCAGCTGGACGCGTTTGTCGAGGGAGGCCAGCGGAGCCTGCAGTTCCGGGTGGACGACGTCACGGGCGACACCGTAATGACGGTGGTGGATGCGAACACCCAGGAGGTGATCCGCCAGATACCGCCAGACTTCAAGCTCGTGTTGGCCCAGAGTCTGAACCGACTGCAGGGCCTCATCGTCGACGCCCGCGTCTGAGCTGGCACGCAACTTGCTCATTGCCATCATGGGCACCATTTTTTCAAGCGGTGTAGGTTCGGGGCTGGATGTCGCCGGACTGGTGAGCCAGCTCGTCGCCGCCGAGGGCGCGCCGGCCTCGGCGCGCTACGACCGCGAGGAGGCGTCACTCCAGGCCGAGCTCTCCGCTTTCGGGAGCCTGCGCTCTTCGCTGGACGAGCTGCGCAGTGCACTGGGTTCTCTCAAGGATCTCGAGAGCTTTCGTGGCCGCGCCGTGACGCAATCGGGAACCGATTTCCTGAGCGCCAGTGCGACTTCCAGCTCGGTGCCAGGCAGCTACGACATCGAAGTCGAGCTCCTCGCGAGCGCCCACCGGCTCGCGTCCGATCCCTTCGTGACTTCCGATACCGTCGTCGGCACCGGCACGCTGACGGTCACGGCCGGGAGCGGCGGCGCTTTCGCACTCACCATCGACGACACGAACAACACGCTCGCCGGGATTCGAGATGCCATCAACGACGCCGACAACAACACCGGGGTGTTGGCGACCATCATCAACGGGGTCGACGGGAGCCGACTCGTTCTGACGGCATCGAATACGGGGCTCACGAATCCCATCACCGTGACGCAGACCGGTGGTGACGGTGGGCTGGTGCCCCTGGTCTACGATCCCCTGAACCTGATCACCAATCTGACGGAGGTGGATCCGGCCCAGGACGCCCGCATACTCATCAACGGATTCGCGGTCGAGAGCGCGTCGAATTCCGTTTCCGGGGCCATCGACGGGCTGGACATCGAGCTGCTTGCGGCCAACCTCCCGGGCGAGACCACCGGTCTGACGGTGAGCTACGACCAGAGTGGGGCGCGCGAAGCGGTCACCCAGCTCGTAGATGCCTACAACGCCTTCCTCGATGCGACCTCCGAGCTCGCGAGCTTCGATCCGGAGGCCCAGACGCGAGGCCCGCTCTTCGGCGACACGACATTGAGAACCCTGCAGTTTCAACTTCGCCAGGAGCTGACGGCTGCGGTCGCGGAGCTCACGGGACCCTTCGATAATCTGGTCGACATCGGTATCACCACGGATCTCGAGGGCAGGCTCAGTCTGGATGCAGCGAAGCTCGACGCAGCGTTCGTCGCCGATTTCGACGCGGTGGGTGTTCTGTTCTCCGATGAGACACAGGGTATCGCGAAACGCCTCGACGCCCGCATCGAACCCTACCTGGCGGGTGGCGGCCTGTTGGACGCACGCACCGACGGCATCAACGCGAGTATCGAGCTGATCGGCGAACGTCGCGAGACCTTGAACACGCGCCTCATCGCCGTCGAGGAGCGGCTGTTCCGTCAGTTCAACGCGTTGGACACGCTGCTCGCGGAGCTCCAGTCGACGAGCGGCTTTCTCACCCAGCAGCTGGACAATCTCCCCGGATTTACTTTCTTTCAACAGGACAGATAACAGAGGTGCGCGGCCGTGGCTTTTGACATGACGAACTCGAGGTTGAATGAGTACCGTGACGTTCAAGCGCGCGGTAGCCTGAGCGATGCGAACCCCCACCGCGTCATCCAGGTGATGCTGCAGACTGCTATCGATCGGCTGGCCGAGGCGAAGGGCCATATGGATCGTGATGACTCGGCGCGCAAGACCGAAGCGATCGCGAAAGCGCTTGCAATCGTCGAAGGCCTGCAGCTCAGCCTGGATCCTGAACGCGGCGGCGAAGTCGCCGCCAACCTGAATAATCTCTATGAGTACATGAGTCGCACCCTGCTGCGGGCCAACGCCGGCAACAGCGGCGAGCTGCTGGACGAAGTTGCGCAGTTGCTCGGCGAAATCAAGTCCGGTTGGGACGGAATAGAGCGCGTTGACTGAAATCAGTCTCGATACGCTGCTCGCGCAGACCGATGCAGTGGCCGCGGCGATCGCCAGCGGTGATTGGGAGTCCGCGACAGTGCAGGAGCTTGAGCGCCGCCAGCTTCTGCAGCGCTACCTGGAGCAGGAGTCGCGCCGCCACGGCGGCCTGGAACATCTGCGCGAGGCACTCACCCAGCTGCACGCGCGCGGGAACCAGTTCGTCGGTGAGGTTCATCACCATCGACGCCGCATCATTCGCGACGCCTGCACGCTTCGGAAGGGACGCGACGCGGTCAGAGAATACGATGCCATTCCCTGATCACCCGCACAGGCGGATCAGGTAAACCCCCAAAATACAAAAAGCGTTTTCCGTCTCGATCCTGAGAAGATCCGGCGGAGGATGAATTAAGTTTCCGGCAAACGCGTATATCTTCTGGTGTCACGCAGCGCCTACACTTTTGGCGGTTTCAAGTTTCGGTTTTTTTTCATTAGGTTACGCGGGAAAGCTCAGATACCGTGTTGAGAAACGACGGCAAGAGGCCGTCCGGTGACATCAAGTGAATGATGGTCGGGTCCTCGTCATCGAGGACAACACCGAACGCGCCCGGACCTGGCGAGAGCTCCTCGAGTTCGCGGACTTCGAGCCGCTGGTCGTCCCTTCCCCCGATGAAGCGCCCTGGAGCCAGCGGGCCGAGCCCGAATGGTTCGCCGCGCTCGTGCATCGTCGCGACGGGTCATTGGATGGTGTGCTTGACAGCCTGCAGCGGCATGACGCCATGCTGCCCGTCATCGCATTGGGTGCTCATGAGAGAGATCCGTCCGAGGGGGACGATCGTGTCTGCGGCCGGATACCCCTACCGGTCCGATACTCGAGTCTGGTTAAGGAGCTCGAGCGGGCC
>Ga0224508_10001128_pt1 | contig 24357 bp, 23 predicted proteins | sample SF_Jan12_sed_USG_4_FD_170157 | JGI IMG/M metagenome (GOLD analysis project Ga0224508, IMG submission 170157) | Sediment microbial communities from San Francisco Bay, California, United States - SF_Jan12_sed_USGS_21 | ecosystem: Environmental > Aquatic > Marine > Sediment | place: USA... | reverse complement strand
GTTGTAGCGAAAGCTGGCCGACCAGCGGACCCCGGACGGTTGCCGCGCGCCGGTCCGGTGAACCAGAAACATGGAGAACACCACCGCGTCGCCGGGCACGGCGTAGACCGGCCGAAAATCCGCATCATCCACCGCACCGTCGGCCACCCGGTTGCCGAAAGGATCGGATTGCGCCGGGTACAGACCGTGCCGGTGGCTCCCTGGGATAATTTCGAGCGGCGCCGACTCGGCTCCCGCCTCGACCAGCGGCAACCACACTACGACCGCATCGAGGCTGCCCTGAACGCTGCGCCAATCCTGATGTGGCGGCGTGCGATGATAGCCGCCCGGGACCCGCAATTCTTCCGCGACGATATGCATGACCGGCCGGGTTGAAATGACCGGATGGACGATGCCAAGCCGGCCAAGAAGATCGAGCACCGCGTCCGAAGCGCCGAGCCGATGCAGCGACGGCAAATATTGCGTCAGTTTCGCCGCGGCCAAATAGCTCGGCATGGCGATGCGAAATAGATCGAACAAAGCCGCATCCGGCGGTGCGCCGGGGTCGACCGGTCTGCCGTGCCGGCGGAGCTGGCGGCAAAAGAGATCGCGGCATTGCGCCAGGACGGTGTCGACCAACGCGGCATTGATCACGCCGGGAAGCAGAACGAAGCCATCCCGGTCGAAGGATTTTCTGAGTTCGGCATCAACCATGCCGGGAGTCTACGCGATGCGCCGAACGCTTCCAAATTTCCTCTGCCTGTGCAAGCCTGCGGCCTATGACCGGATATCCCGAAGACAAGAGTTACCGCCGCATCGTCACCCATTACGAGGATTGCCTCGAACGCCACGGAGATACGCATCTTGGCGTCGATTGGCCCGATCCCGAGGATGCGGCGACCCGCTATGCAACGATGCTTGGGGTGATTCGCGACGCGCCGGGCACTCCGGTGAGCCTGCTCGACTTTGGCTGCGGCGCCGGGCACCTGCTGAATTACATCCGGCATGCCGATCGACCCGGCATCGACTACCGCGGTCTCGACATTTCAGAGAAATTCATCGCGCTGTGCCAGGGTAAATTTCCGGGCATCTGCTTTACCGCCGCCGATATCCTCGAAGACCAGGAGGCCGTTGATCCCGCCGACTATGTGGTGGCGAACGGCGTCTTTACCGAGAAGCGCGACCTGACCCAGGCCGAGATGATGCGTTACATGCAGGATACGCTGCGGGCACTCTGGCCGCTCGCGCGGAAGGGTCTCGCCTTCAATGTCATGTCGAAACAAGTAGACTGGGAACGCGACGACCTGTTTCACCTGTCGTTCGACGACCTTGCCGAATTTCTGACCCGGGACCTGACGCGGCATTTCGTGCTGCGGCAGGATTACGGATTGTACGAATACACGGTCTACCTGTACCGCGCCGCCGTCTGAACCCGGCAATTGTTGCCCGGCAGCGGCCGTCGCGGCCCCGGCAAATATTGCCGGAGCGGGCAATCGCTGCGCCTGCCACGGTTGAGGATCTATCACGACCGCACACATCCGGGATTCGGCCGCGGTGTGCGGGCGCCGGACGCCGCCGCGGTCCGTCGGAGAGAGCGATGCTTTTCAATGCTTTGAGGGCGGATTATGAAGAGTCCCGGATGCCCCGAATTTCGGGACACAAGACGCCCGGGCTCGGAGAGGACCGGAACTGGCACACGGGTTGCATGTATTTAATCGTAACCCGATGACTGCAAAGCCTTTGACCCACAAAGATTTTAAAGGGCTTCAAGCATCGGGGCGCAAGGACCGGCGGGACAGAATTTCCAAAACGACCTTGCGCCGAGACGATCAGACGAAGATGCGCGGAATATGGCAGCATGACCGACCGCGCAAATGGGCCATATCAGGGCCGATTTGAATTCGCAGAACGCGGATTCAGGAGGACGACATGGAAGTACAAATTACGTCGAATACAGCGTTGCCCAGCGGCTCCCAATCGGGACAACAGCAGAGCAATGCCACGACCGCCGATAAAGCCGCGGCCGGTCCGACGATTCAGACCAACGCGTCGACCGTGGTCACGGTCACGCAGGAAACCGCGGAGCAGCGCAACGAGCGCCGTGACGAAAAGCTCGGCAAACAGCCTGACGAGTCGGTTACGGCGCAACAGGCGATTGAAAGCCTACGGTTGACCAATCGGCGGACCCAGTTGGATTTCAACACCGAATTCAACACGATTTTCCTGCAGGTCGTCGATACCCGCACCGACGAAGTCGTCGAGACGATCCCGGCGGAGGAATTGGTTCGCCAACTCAAGGAAAGCATCGAGCCACCCACCCGCTTCCAGCCTGAAGATACCGGCGGCGCGGTCATCGACCAGTCGGTGTAGCCACCATCGAGGCGGGCACGGTTCGGCCGCGGCCCGCATGCCCCCTCGATACGGGGCATTATGTTCCAGCCTGGCACAGCAGAATTTGCCTCAATGGCAAATAATGCCCCCGCCGCACCGCTCCAAATACACATTATTCATTATCTTCCAATAGGTTGCTTCTGTGGCCCAAAGGTTGCTCCGTTGAACATTGGAATTGCAGCCAATGGGCAAGATGATGACCGTTCTCGTGACCGCCACGCCTCAGGAAGTCCCGCTTCGCGCGGGCCAGGGCGCGACGCACAAAGCCAAGGATAGCGACCACGCCGCACGCGCCGACGTGCCCGGCGGCGTGTCCTTGTCGGAATTGGCATTTAACGGCTTCCTGCAGAGTTTCTCGAGCGGACTCAGCGAGTCCGCACACGCCGCGCCGGCGCCGCGACCACCGGCGCAAGCGCCAGCCGTCCAGCCGCGCGACTCCATCGATTTCGATCACAGCGACCCGGACAGCGTAGCGGCGCCCGCTGTCTCACCGCGCTCAAGGCCCGACGCACAGACGTCGCGGCCGGTCGAGGACGCCCGGCCCGCCAATTCGGCGGAAATTCGCCATTCTCCAGACACCGCGCCGCCGGCCCGGCCGCCCCACCAATCCGCCAGGCCGGATGCCGCCGCCGCCCGGCCCCTCACCGCACAGGTGACGCAGGAAGCGCCGATCCTCATCTCGCAGCCGGCAAGCGCGTTATCGGCGCGCTCGGCGGTTGCGGCTCAGACGCAGGCAACGTCATCGACCCCGGCAGGCGGTGCAGCAGGCGATGGCACGACGCAAGCCACGGGCACCGCGCCGCAGCAGGCCCTTCTGCACCAGCATCCAAAGGGACGCTCCGGCCGCCTGGGAACGAACAGCCAACCGTCCACCGCTTCGCTCAATGCCGGCGCTAAGATTGTCCCGGGGGCTCTGACGCCGCAGGCCATTGGGGCAACCCAGGGGCTTAACCCTTCCGCCGCCGGGCTTGCAAACGCCGGACAGAACGGACAAAGCGGACAGCTCGCCCGTCAGCCGATTTTCCCGACAACCGCCAACACCGTGCTCGCCGGCACCTCCGGCACCGATTTTGCCGCGCTACGCGCCGGCGGACCGCCGCCCCTGCCGCGCCCGCCCGTTCCCATCCCGCCGCGCCTGGTAACCAACCAGGTGTCGGTGCAGATCCAAAAAGCCGTCGGCCAGGGCGTCGACCAAATTCGCATCCAGCTCAAGCCCGCCGATCTGGGCCGCGTCGACGTGAAGCTCAACGTCGCACCGGATGGCCGCGTCAACGTAGCGGTTTCCGTCGAGAACCCGGACACGCTGGAGCTGCTTCAACGGGACGCCCGGGCGTTGCAGAACGCGTTACAGGATGCCGGGCTGCGGACCGATTCCGACAGTCTTCAATTCACCCTGAAAGGGCATGGCAGAGATTTCAGCGGCGGCGAGGACGCTTCGACGCCCGACGAAAATGCCACCCTCGCCGATCAACAAGCACAACCGGATCAGCCGGCGGAATTGGCAGACGGCCAAACCGGCGACCTCCGGGTCGACATCAAAGTTTAACAGGAGCCGCATCGCGGATCGCACCATGGAAATCAATCCCGCCGCCTCTTCAGCTACGCAATCGAACGCTCAGTCCAACAGCAACCGCTCGCTGACCGGACTGGCGGACAATTTGGACAATTTCCTGACCATTTTGACCACTCAACTCCAGCATCAGGACCCTTTGTCGCCGCTCGACACCCATGAATTCACCAACCAATTGGTGCTGTTCGCCGGCGTCGAACAGGACATTCAGGGAAACAGCAGTTTGGAGAAGCTGATCGCCTTGCAGCAAAACAACGTAGCGGTCGGCGCGGTCTCCTATATCGGTCAGAATATCGATGCCACCGGACAGACGAATATGCTGCGCAACGGTGAAGCAAAATTCGGCTATACGCTGCCTGGGAACGCCAAATCGGCGACTGTGCAAATCAGTGACGCAAGCGGCAAACCCATCCTGGTGGCGCCGGCGCAGACAACCGCCGGGCGGCACGAATTCACTTGGGACGGCAATGATTCCCTGGGCAATCTCGTGCCCGAAGGACCCTATAGCATCACCGTGCTGGCCGCCGATGCGGCCGATCAGCCGATGCCGGTGACCTACAGCGTGTCCGGCCGCGTAACCGGGGTCGAAATGACCAACGGCGATGCGACCCTCAACCTCGGCGACGTCATCATTCCCCTGACGCAGGTGACCCGTATTCGAGAGGCAAATGATGCGGCGAGCACTCCGTGACAGAAGTCACAAACAACCGCACGCCCGCGCAATGAATAGAATAGAAGGACGATAATATGAGCATCTTCGGTGGAATGCGGTCCGCAGTGACCGGCTTGTCCGCGCAAAGCCAGGCTTTAGGCATCATCGCGGACAATATTTCGAACGTGAATACGGTCGGCTACAAGGAATCACAGCCGCAGTTTTCGACCCTCGTCACCGTCCAGGCGACCAAGTCCCAGCATTCTCCGGGCGGCGTCACGACCAACGTGCTGCGCGGCATCGAGCAGCAAGGGCTGCTGGAAGCGTCGACCTCGCCGACCGACCTCGCCGTCTCCGGCAATGGGTTCTTCGTGGTCAACGAAAACGACACCGGAACCGGCGACATTCTGTTCACGCGCGCCGGCTCATTTCGCCCCGACAAGGACGGCAACCTGGTCAATACGGCAGGATTTTTTCTCACGGGCTGGCCGATCACCGGCGGCGTGGTACAGCAAACCAACGTGCTGAGCGCAATGTCCGTCCTCAACGTGGGCAACCTTTTCGCGATCCCGCAAGCGACATCGAACGTGTCGATCGGCGCCAATCTTTCCGCTTCGGCGCAGCCCACGGACACCTTCGATCTGGCGGTGCAGGTTTTCGACCAGCAAGGCGGCCCCCGAAACCTGACGCTGACATTCACCCGGACGGCCACGCCGAACCAATGGACGCTCGACGGCTCGGTGCAAAACGCCCTGTTTCCGAACGGCGCCACCACCGGCACGCTCGGAACCGTTACCTTCAATGCCGATGGAACGCTCGGCACCGTGGCCGCCAATGCCGCCAACGCCACGCTAAATGGCGATGATCTCGTCGTAATAATGGATTATGACAGCAATCTCGCTACCGTGGCGGATCAAGTGCCCGTGACATTCGATCTCGGAACGCTCGGCGTGGTCGATGGATTGACCCAGTTCGCGGGCGCCAGCGTCCCCAACTTCGTGAATCAGGACGGCCGACAGTTCGGGTCGTTCAATTCCGTTTCGGTTGGCGAGGATGGGCGGGTAACAGTGTTGTTCGATAACGGCTCATCGCGCGAGGTCTATCAAATTCCGCTGGTTACCTTTAACAACCCGAACGGTTTGACCGAACGATCGGGCAACGTTTTCATCGAAACCGGCGCCTCCGGCACACCGACCGCGCATGCCCCAAGCACCGGCGGCGCGGGCATAATCGCCCCATCGGCGCTCGAGGCCTCAACTGTCGATATCGCCGACGAATTCACGCGGATGATCATCACCCAACGGGCATTTTCGGCCAACACGCGGGTGATCACCACGGGCGACGAAATGCTCGACGAACTCGTCCGAATTGTTCGATAACAGACGAGTTTTCCGGCCCGCAGCAGGGTAATTTTGTAGGCATATAATCGGCCCGGCACCGTTGCCGGGCCGTTTTGCCGTGCGCCCTTATGGCAAACTGACAATAAACCGATTTTATTCCTATCGACGGCGAATTGCCAAGTAACTTTAGCCATTTGTTAAAGAATGCCGCGTATAGCTAGGACCATATTTCGAGCAACTCTCAGCCAATGCCGCGGTCTTCATGAACCATGTTGAATTAAAGGGCAACGCGACGGTTGTCGGCCCCGACGGAAGGGCGATGACCATCAACGATCTGCCGCCGCCGGACACCACCCGATGGGTTGTGCGCCGCAAAGCGCAGGTTGTATTCGGCGTTCAGGCGGGCCTGATTTCGCTCGAGGATGCCTGCAAGCGATACAGTCTCACGGCCGAGGAATTTGCCACCTGGGAGCGCATGATCGAGCGCCATGGCATCCGCGGCTTGCGCGTGACGCGGCTCAAGGAATATCGGGAATCCGACAAGCCCGAGAAATCCGAGAAGATGGGCGTGCTCAGCGAATAGCGCGCCCTGCCGGTTTCTGATATCCGGTCAATCGAAGTAATTAACTCCCCCAAATTTCCTTCCGATTTATTGGTAAAATGGAATCCCGATTGAGTCCGGGATTCTAGTTTTATTCAGTTTTGGAGTTCTTCATATCCCGAGCATTCGGGGCGAATTTCGGCGGTTTGTCTGTATTAATTCATTAAGTGGGCAATTTTTGCCTGTTTTATATTTATTTTTATTCCGGACTAGTCTAGTTTCGCCTTTAGAGTGAATTGGTGGGGACAATGATTCATCCATGCGGCGAATCATTCAGCTTAAAAACCTTCCTTATCAACCAGTGGGTTAATTATACGGCGTTTCACTAAACGCCTAATAGAGTGATGCGAGGGGGATAGGCAAAGCGCGTTGAATGCTTTTCTTGAAACTGTAAAAAACCTGGGCGCAGGGCGTCTGGCCGCCGCGGCAGGCCTTACTATAGGCCTGGTCGTCTTCTTCGTCTTTTTGGCTACCCGGCTCTCCACATCGCAGCTGGCCCTCCTGTTCGACAATCTCGACCCGCAAGATACCGTCCGCATCACCCGCGAACTGGATTCGATGGGGCTGCCCTACGAAGTTGCGGCCAACAAGCAGCAAATCCGCGTGCCGTCGGACCAGGTTGCCCGTCTCCGATTGACCTTCGCCGAGCAGGGCCTGCCCGAGGACGGTTCGATCGGATATGAGATATTTGATCGGGACCAAGCCCTCGGCACCTCCAGTTTCATTCAAAACATCAATCATGTCCGTGCGTTGGAAGGCGAGCTCGCCCGAACGATCGCAACGATTTCTTCGGTAAAAGGCGCGCGCGTGCATCTCGTCCTGCCCCGCCGGGAAATTTTCAGCCGCCAACGGCTCGACCCGAGCGCCTCGATCGTCTTGAAGATGCGCGGCGTCACACGCTTGGACCGGAGCCAAATTCAGGGCATTCAACACCTCGTCGCGACCGCGGTCTCCGGCTTGCGGCCGAACCGTATTTCCATCGTCGACGACCGCGGCACCCTGCTGTCCCGCGGCGGCACGGCCGACGACCAGGAGATGGCGGCGCTGAACGCCGAGGAACGCCGCACGACGTTCGAACGGCGCCTGAACCAGACACTGGAGCAATTGCTTGAGCCGAGCGTCGGCATCGGCAATGTCCGCGCCGAGGTCAGGGCGGACATGGATTTCGACCGCATCGTCACAAATGAAGAAATATACGACCCGGAAGGTCAGGTCGTCCGATCGACCCAGAGCATCAGCGAAGAGAACCAGAACGCGGAGCGTGACTCCGGCGCCGTCAGCGTTGGGCAAAACCTGCCGGATACCGGCAATCCCGACAACGCCAACAAATCCCAATCGACCACCAACCGCACCGAAGAAGCGACAAATTTCGAGATTTCCAAGAAAATCAGCAAACACATTCGGGAAAGCGGCAAGATCAAGGCTCTCTCCGTCGCCGTGCTCATCAACGATCGCGTCAGCGAAGGCGCCGACGGCAAGTTCATCTTCGAGCCGCGCGGCAAGGAAGAGCTGGCCAATATCGAAAAATTGGTCAAATCCGCGGTCGGATTCAACGTCAAACGGGGCGACACGATCGAAGTCGTGAACATGCGCTTCGCCGAGCCCCCGGGATTGCTCGGCGGTGTGGATGACGGTCTCTTCCTGGGCTTCTCGACAACCGATATCCGCCGGCTGGTGGAGGTGCTCATCCTCGCGGTCGTCGGCATCTTGATCATCCTCCTCGTCGTTCGGCCATTGATCGCCAAGATATTCGAGGCTTCGCCGACCGGCATGACCCCGGCGGCGATCGGGCCCGACGGCCGCCCGATGCTGACCGACCAGACCGGCAGTCCGCTTGGCGCGCTTTCGAGCCCGAACGAAGAAGGCGCGCTTGCCGTCGGCGCCCGCGGCGGCGAGCCGGAAAGCGCGCTCGACGTCGATCAGGTGGACGGACGCGTAAAGGCTTCATCTCTAAAGAAGATTGGCGACATTATCGAAAAGCATCCGGAAGAAGCCGTCTCGATAATTCGTAGTTGGATTTACCAGGACCAAGCGTAAGAGACACCATGCGAGTACGCGAAGACTACCGCAGCCTGAACGGCACAGAAAAAGCAGCAATTCTGCTGCTGTCCCTCGGCGAAGACCATGTGACGCGCATGTTCGAGCTGATGGACGACGACGAAATTCGCGAGCTCTCCTCAACGATGGCGAGCCTCGGCACCGTTTCCGCGACGCTGGTCGAGCGGTTATTCATGGAATTCGCCGAGAAGATTTCGTCGACCGGCTCGCTGGTCGGCACGTATGACAGCACGGAGCGTCTGCTCGGCCGTGTGCTCGGCGGCGACCGCGTCGGTCAGATCATGGAGGAGATCCGCGGCCCCGCCGGCCGCACCATGTGGGACAAGCTCGCCAACGTGAATGAGCTGGTGCTCGCCAACTACCTGAAGAACGAATATCCGCAAACCGTCGCCGTCGTGCTGTCCAAGATCAAGCCCGACAACGCGGCGCGGGTGCTGGCCTGCCTGCCCGAAAGCTTCGCCATGGAAGTCATCATGCGCATGTTGCGCATGGAGGCCGTCCAGAAAGAAGTGATCGACGATGTGGAACGCACTTTGCGTAACGAATTCATGTCAAACCTCGCCCGCTCCCAGGGCCGCGATGCACATGAAGTGATGGCTGAAATATTCAACAATCTGGACCGCAGCACCGAAGACCGGTTCATCTCGATGCTGGAAGACCGCAACCGCGATGCGGCGGACCGGATCAAACAATTGATGTTCACGTTCGAGGATCTTGCCAAGGTCGATTCGGCGGGTATTCAGACGTTGTTGCGCTCCGTCGACAAGGACAAGCTCGGAGTTGCCCTCAAGGGCTCGTCGGAAATCGTCCGCGAGCTGTTTTTCAACAATATGTCGGAACGGGCGGCAAAAATCCTGCGCGAGGACATGAACGCGATGGGACCGGTGCGGCTGCGCGATGTCGAAGAGGCGCAAGTCGAAATGGTCGTCGTTGCCAAGGATCTTGCGTCACGCGGTGAAATAAACATCGCCGAAGGCGATGCAGATGACGAGCTCGTCTATTGACGACGCTACCAACCGAAACGCCTCCGGAGGATTCCAGGTGGATCAAGAAACACGGGTGATGACCGAGGAAAAATCGGCACGCCGGTTCTTGTTCGAAACGTCATTCGACGCCGATCCCGAGGTCGATGCGCAGACCGAGCAAGAAGAAGAGCTACCGCCGGAGCCGACCTTCAGCCAGGAAGAACTGGATGCGGCGCGGCAGGACGGCTATCGCGATGGGCACGATGCCGGAATGGTGGCGGCGCTCGACTCCGTCGAAGCGGCCACCGCCGCCCATCTGGAATCCATATGGTCGCTGTTGCCCCGTATCGAGCAGGCCCAGACTGCGGCGCACGAAAAATTGTCACGCGACGGCGTCTCCCTGGCCACGGCCGTTACCGCCAAAATTCTCCCAACCCTGGCGATGCGGCACGGCACGGACGAAATCGAAGCGCTTGTCATCGATTGCCTGTCGCGACTCGTCGAAGAACCGAAAATCACCGTTTTAGTGGGACCGGATGCCGGCGCGGCACTCGCGGAAAAACTCGACGAGCTTGTCGAGAAATCGGGCTTTGAGGGACGCTTCATCGTGCGTACCGAAGCCGAAATGGGCCCTGCCGATTGCCGCCTCGAATGGGGCGACGGTACGGCGGCGCGAAATCTCGACGCGGTCTGGTCGGAAATCGACGCAGCGGTAACCCGGTATTTGGAGATCGAAGCGGACGGCCCCGCGGCCGATGCCACCGGCGATGACGGCCCCGACGGCGAAAACGAAGGACCGTCTTCCGCCGCCGTGCCGGATGACGAAACCGTCAGCCCGGTGGAATTGGAAGCGGAAGCGGAGCCGGAATCCGAAGCACCACCGGAAACCGAAGCGGAAGCAGAAACCGAAGCGGAAACGGAAGCAGACGTGGAAACCAACCCGGCGGCGGGACTCGACGAAGGCGGCGCCGAGATCGAGCCGAGCACATGAGCATCCCTAATTCCAGGAGGCAGCAATGGCGGAAGATGAAAACCTAGAACTGAACGAGCTTGAATCGCCACCGGAGTCCGAGGCGGTCACCGACGACCCAAACGATACCGGCGAATTGCAAAGCACCGGCGATCTCGAAGCCGTCTACGACATTCCGGTGCAGGTATCGGCGGTGCTTGGTAAGGCGACAATGCAGGTCAATCAATTGCTCAAACTCGGCCGCGGCGCGGTCGTCGAACTCGACCGGAAGGTCGGAGAAGCGATTGATATTTATGTTAATAATCGCTTAGTGGCGCGTGGAGAAGTTGTGGTCGTCGAGGATAAGCTCGGCGTGACCATGACTGAAATCATCAAGTCAGACCGCACCCAGTAACCGCTATCACCGAGATCGGAACCCCATAGGCATGGCGTACGGCACGGACACGGTACGACGAGCTGGAACATCCGTCCCGCTGGAGACGCCGCGGGCGCGTCAATCATTCGATGTCGCAACGGTATTCGGCATTTCGGCGGCGGCAATCCTCATCGCGACGGCAATCTTTCTCGGCGGTTCGCCCGGCGCGTTTATCGACCTGCCGGCGATTTTCATCGTCCTCGGCGGCACCTTCGGCGTGACCACCGCCTGCTTCTCCATTCAGGACATGGTTGCCGCGAGCGGCGTGGTATCGCAGGCCTTCCACCGTTCATCGCACGACCCGTCATCCGCCGCGCGGCACGTTATACAGCTTGCCGACATTTCGCGGCGCAGAGGCATGCTCTCGCTCCAGGACTACCTTCCCGATCTCGCCAAAAGCGGTCTGCTCTTCCGTGGCATTTCCATGGTTGTCGACGGCAACGCCGCCGACGATGTCGAACGCATCCTGCAGCGCGCGATGCAATCGGCGACGCAGCGGAACATGCGGACCGTCGCCATATTGCGAAAGGCGGCGGAGATTTCGCCCGCAATGGGCTTGATCGGCACGCTTGTCGGCTTGGTGCAGATGCTTGGCAACCTCGAAAATCCGAGCGCCATCGGTCCCAGCATGGCGGTCGCGCTCTTGACGACGTTCTACGGCGCGGTCTTGGCGAATGTCGTGTTTACGCCGCTCGCTTCGAAGCTGGAGCGGAATGCGATGGAAGAAATGCTGATCAATCAGTTGTACCTGATGGCGGCGACTTCGATCGCCCGGCAGGAAAATCCGCGGCGTCTCGAAATGCTGGTCAATACCGTCCTGCCGCCGGGACACCGCGTCGCATATTTTCGTTAATTGGTCGAAAGTCATCCGGCCGCCAAGGCCGAAGCAAAGTTCACGCAACTCCTGAACCACGGGATGAATAGATGAGATTGTTGATCGTAGGCGACTTGGATGGGCACATCACCACCGCGGGGAAAATTGCGCTCTCGCGCGGCGCCAAGGTGAGCCACGTGCATTCGGTAGGCGAAGCGCTGGAGGCGCTGCGGTCTGGCCGGGGCGCGGAGCTCTTGATGATCGACGTCAAGCTGGATATCGGCGAGTTGGTCACGCAGCTTGCCACCGAACGCTTCAGCATCCCGGTCGTCGCATGCGGCATCGGCACCGACGCCGACATCGCCGTTGCGAGCATCCGGGCCGGCGCCAAGGAGTACATCCCCCTGCCGCCGGATGCCGAATTGATCGCCGCCGTGCTGGAAGCCGTATCGGAAGAAAGCAGCACCATCATCCATCAGGATCCGTCGATGCGGACGGTGCTGGACCTGATCGACAGAATCGCGCCTTCGGACGCATCGGTCTTGGTGACCGGCGAATCCGGCACCGGCAAGGAACTCATGGCGCGGCATATTCATCTCAAGAGCAAACGTGCCAAGAAGCAGTTCGTCGCCGTGAACTGCGCGGCGATCCCCGAAAATTTGCTGGAATCAGAACTGTTCGGCCATGAGAAAGGATCGTTCACCGGCGCTATCGCCCGGCGCATCGGAAAATTCGAGGAAGCCAACGGCGGCACCCTGCTGCTGGATGAAATCAGCGAAATGCACCAGCGGCTTCAGGCCAAGCTGCTGCGGGCCATTCAGGAACGCGAAATCGACCGGGTCGGCGGCAGCCAGCCGGTATCGATCGACGTGCGTATCCTCGCCACATCCAACCGCAACCTGGAAGAAGCGGTTAAGGTGGGTGAATTTCGCGAGGATTTGTTCTTCCGGTTGAACGTGGTCAACGTGAAGGTCCCTCCCCTGCGCGAGCGGCCCGAGGATATCATGCTGCTCGCCGAATTTTTTTCCGAGAAGTACGCCACGGCGAACGGGGTCGCCTATCGGCCTTTCAGCCGCGAAGCCGCGGCCCGGCTGTCCGGTCATACCTGGCGCGGCAATGTCCGCGAATTGGAGAACACCATTCATCGCGCCATTCTGCTGGCGCAGGGCGACGAAATCGACAGTGAGGCGATCAGCCTGAACCTGACGCAGGAATCGTCCGACGGGAATGCCGCGACATCGGAAAGCGGCGGCGCCCGGATGATCGGCAAGACGGTCGCCGAGGTCGAGCGCGATCTGATTATCGAAACGCTACAGCATTGCCTCGGCAACCGGACGCATGCCGCCAACATTCTGGGAATCTCCATTCGAACCTTGCGCAACAAATTGAAGCAGTACACGCAAGAAGGCATCGCCGTTCCCACGCCGGGCGGAATGTGATCCGCAATCGATCGAATATCGAACGTGGTTAGACAGTGACTGACACCACCAGCGAACCGCCCGGGGCCGACCCGGCAACGACCGCCACGGAGAGCCTCCGGGAGTCGTTCCGGCCGCTCGCCATGCTAAACCGGCGCAATGACGTCGCGCTTGCGCTGGGTATCATTTGCATTCTCGTCGTGTTGCTGCTGCCGATGCCGACATGGATGCTGGATTTCAGTCTCGCCCTGTCGATTACCTTTTCGGTGATCATCCTGATGGCGGTGCTGTTTATCCGGACGCCGCTCGAACTCAATACCTTTCCGACGATTCTATTGCTGGCGACCATGTTGCGGCTCGCGCTGAACATGGCGTCGACCCGGTTGATCCTGTCGGACGGCTACCAGGGAACGGCGGCCGCGGGACACGTCATCGAGGCGTTTGGAAACTTCGTGGTCGGCGGCAATTACGTTATCGGAATCATCATTTTCGCGATTCTGATCATCGTGAATTTCGTCGTCATCACCAAGGGCGCCGGCCGCATCGCCGAGGTCGCGGCACGGTTCAGCCTGGACGCAATGCCCGGCAAACAGATGGCGATCGACGCGGATCTCTCCGCGGGATTGGTCAATGAAGACCAGGCCCGCGAGCGGCGATCGACACTGGAAGCGGAAAGCGCTTTCTACGGCTCCATGGACGGCGCTTCCAAATTCGTCCGCGGCGACGCCATCGCCGGCCTGCTGATCACCTTCATCAATATCGTCGGCGGCATCATCATCGGTGTCGCGCAGCAGGATTTGAAACTGGGCCAGGCGGCCGAAACCTATACGCTTTTGACCGTCGGCGACGGGCTGGTTACGCAAATACCGGCGCTGATCGTCTCCACCGCCGCCGGCATGCTGGTCACCAAATCCGGCATTTCAGGCGGTAAGGAAACCAAAGTCTTCGAGCAACTCGGCGGCTATCCCACCGCGCTCGGAATGTGCTCGGCCGTTCTTTTCTGTATCGCATTATTGCCGGGTATTCCGGCCATACCCTTCTTGTTTCTGTCCGCCGTCACCGGCGGGCTGACCTATATGACCTATCGCCGCGATCAAACCGCGGAAGCCGAGCAGCGTGAAAAAGAAAGCATCGCCGACGCGCCGGAAACAAACGCGGAAGAACCGATTTCAACGGCATTGCAGATCGACAGCATCCGTCTCGAGTTGGGATATGGCCTGCTCGCCCTGATCAACAATCCGCAGGAACGCCGCCTGACCGATCAAATCAAGGCACTGCGCCGGCAGCTCGCCACGGAAATGGGCTTCGTCATGCCGCCGGTCCGCATCCAGGACAATCTGCAGCTCCCGCCCAACCAATACATCGTGCGCATCAAGGAAATCGAGGCCGGCACGGGCGAGTTGCGGCCGAATATGCTGTTGGTGATGGACCCGCGCGGCGAGCCGATCAGTTTGAAGGGGGAGGAAACCACCGAACCCACATTTGGCCTTCCGGCGACCTGGATCGCCGAGCGCTACCGCGAAGAAGCCATGTTCCGCGGATACACGGTCGTCGATGCCCCGACGGTCGTAACCACCCACATCACCGAACTGATCCGCGATCACATGGACGAATTGCTGTCCTACGCGGAAACCCAGAAATTGCTCGACGATTTGGACAAGCCACAGCAAAAGCTGATCGGCGACCTGATTCCCACACAGATTTCGGTCGGCGGCGTGCAACGGATCCTGCAAAACCTGCTTGCCGAACGGATATCGATCCGCGATCTGTCCACAATCCTCGAAGGCGTGTCGGAATCGACCGGCTTTACCCGGAATGTTACGCAGATCACCGAGCATGTGCGGGGCCGGCTGGCGCGGCAGATATCGGACGCCGCGACGAACGACGAAGGCTTCATCCCGCTCGTCACCCTGTCGCCGGATTGGGAGCACGCCTTCGCGGAATCGATCGTCGGCCAGGGCGACGACCAGCAACTCTCGATGGCGCCCAGCAGATTGCAAGAATTTATTAACGCCGTACGCACTACTTTCGAGCGTCAGGCGATGCAGGGCGAAACACCGGTATTGCTGGTTAGTCCCGGAATTCGCGCATTTGTGCGGTCGGTCATTGAGCGATTCCGGCCAATCACCGTAGTAATGTCGCAAAATGAGATCCATCCGAAAGCCAAAATCAAGACGTTGGATCAAATCTAGAAGGGCAGACGAACAGTAAATGCGCCTAAAAACGTTCCAAGCGCCAACAATGTCAGACGCCATGCGGATGGTTCGCGATGAGCTGGGCGATGAATCGATCATCGTCTCGACCTCCGACAATGGCGCGGACGGTGTCCGGATTACCGCGGCAATCGAGGAAATTGAGCCGGAAATCGAGCAGGCGCCGGATAGCGCAGACCTGGAGCCGGTCGATAACATCTGCAATGTGCTCGACCGGCATGGCGTGCCGAGAAGCCTGTCGGATCAGATGCTGAATACCGTGGCAATGCTTGGCGGTTCGGATTCGGTTCCGACACTGGCCGGCGCCCTGGATCTCATATTCGAATTCAATCCGCTCCCCGAGACCACGCCGCCTCGGCCGCTGATGCTGGTCGGCCCGCCGGGGACCGGCAAGACATCGGCGATGGCGAAGCTGGCGACGCGTTTGACTATGGCGCGCAGCCCGGTCGCGCTGATCACCACGGATCAAAGCCGCGCCGGCGCGGTGGAGCAGATCAGCGCCTACGCGCAACGCCTGAATTTGACGGTCAAAGCGACCGAAAACCCGCGCGAACTAACAACCTTCATCGAAGCGACGCCGCCCGATCACTTCGTCTTGATCGACAGCACGGGCACCAATCCCTACGACGTCGACGATATGGCAAAGCTTCTCTCACTGGTGGGTGCGGCGGATATCGATCCAATCCTGGTCCTCGACGCCGGCCGTGACGCGGTCGAAGCGGCCCGCATCGCGACCGCGTTCCAGAAAGTTGCGCCGCGCCGCCTGCTGGTCACCGGGCTGGACCTGACCCAACGCCTGGGGGCTGCGCTCGCCGCCGCGGACGCCTGCCAAGCGGCATTCTGCGACTTCAGCGCAACGCCAAACATCGCCGACGGGTTGCAGCCGCTCAACCCGGTTTCTCTGGCGCGGTTATTGCTGGATGCAGAACGGCTGTCAGCGAGCCACGGATACGAGGCGCACGAAACGCCAAAAGTGAAACAGCAAGCATCGGGCTGGAACTAGCCATGGCAACCATAGCAGCAGTCGACACCGCGCCGATCCCGGGCTGGGGCCGGAACATCATCGCTGTCGCCTCCGGCAAAGGCGGTGTCGGTAAGACCTGGTTCGCAATTTCACTGGCCCATGCGCTCTCTAAATTGGGCCAAAACGCTTTGTTGTTCGATGGCGATATCGGTCTTGCAAACGTCGACATCCAACTCGGCCTGATGCCCGAGCGTGATATCGCATCGGTCATCGCCGGCAAGCTGACGCTCAAGCAAAGCGTAACGCATATCGATGAAGGCGGGTTCGACGTTATTGCCGGACGGTCGGGATCGGGCAGCTTGGCCGCGCTTCCCGCCCCCCGTTTGAGCGCCTTGCGCGACCAGATTGGCGCCTTGTCGGGCGCTTATGACCGCGTAATCGTTGACCTGGGGGCAGGCATCGACCGCACGGTCAGAACATTGACCGCGCCTGAGGGAATTTGTCTCGTGGTCGCCACCGACGAACCGACCTCGCTTACCGACGCCTACGCATTCATAAAGGTGACCGCGGCGGAGCGGCCTGGCGCCGACCTCCGAATCTTGGTCAACATGGCCGCTTCGCGGACGGACGGCATAAACACCTATGAAACGCTCCTCAAGGCATGCCGTGGATTTCTTCAACTGGAGCCGCCTTTGGCCGGCATCATCCGACACGACGCCAAGGTCCGGGAAAGCATTCGGCTCCAGGTGCCATTGCTGACCCGATATCCCAACAGTGACGCCGCATCGGACGTCGAGCGGGTCGCACGGGCGCTGCTGGCCACGCCGTGAGTACACCGGTCCCACCGGCAAACACCGCCTCCCCCCGCACGATTGCGGCAGGCCCGGCCATTCGGGCGACCGCGCTCCCGACACCGGAAACACCGCCGCTTACGCCGGGTCAGGTCCTGCAAGCCCAAGTGGTCGCCCGCACGGCGGGACAATTGATCGTCCGCACCGATGGCGGGACCTTGACGCTGCAAACCTCGGCCGCCCCAGATGACGGATCCACCCTGCTCTTGCGCGTGCTCACGGGGGGCGACCGGCCGCAACTCGAGGTGTCGCTGCGGCCCGGCGTCCCAGCCGCTGCCGGCACGCCCAATACGGGAACGGTCCTGACCCAGGGCGGTTTGGTGACCGCAACTTTCGCCGGGAATGGTGCGTCCGTGCCGTCCGCCGCCGCAGGGCAAATCCTCCCATTGGAAAACGGCGCCGCCGCGACACTGCGCATCCTCGGTGTCGCGCCGCCCGGCGCTGCAACGGTTGCCAACGCCCACGCCAGCGCCGCGGCCGGCAACACGGTTTTGTCCGCGACGGTCACCGCACTATCGCCGCAGGGCGCGCCGATCGCCCAAACCTCGGCCGGTGCGTTCGCGATCAACACGATCACGACGCTGCCGGTCGGAACGCGTCTCTTGTTCGAACTGCTGCCGAGCGGAACGCCGGTGACCGCGACTTCGGAGGTGCTGGCGGCGGGTGATCCGCTCGCATCTCTGCGGGACGCGATTGCGGCCCTTCGATCCGGCGATGGCGCCCTCTCGGCGAGCCTCTCCCGATCCGCCTTGCCGCAAATCGGACCGCGTCTGAGCACCGGCATGCTGTTTATTCTGTCGGCGGTATTCTCGGGCGACCTGCGGCGCGTCTTCAGCGGCGACGCCCTCCGAAATTTGGCGCGCACCGGCCCCGACCTTGTGCAACGGCTCGGCGCGGATCTTGGCACATTGCAGCAAGCCGCCACCGATGCTGCCGGTCAGGACTGGCGGGGCTACCTGCTACCGTTGCTTACCGACACTGGTTTGGAGCGGTTGCGGCTCCTGGTTCGCGATCAAGATGCGGACGACGTCGAGGCGGAAGACAGCGGCATCGTGCGATTCCTGGTTGAAGTCACCATGAGCCGGCTGGGCGCGTTTCAATTCGACGGCAAGGCGGGCCGCAAGACGCTTGATCTCGTGGTCCGGACGCACCGTCCGCTGGACGCGGATATGCAAAACGACATCCGGCGGATCTTTGAGAACACGCTCGCCGCCATGACGTTTATCGGCACGCTGCTCTTCCAGACGGTGCCAACATTCGAAAGTCCGATTCCGGAGACCGCAGCGCCGGCGAAGAAGGGGTTAGTGGTTTGAGCGGCATGGCGGCAAAACCCCGTAACGTCGGCGGGCCGGCCGGCGATTTACCGCGGCATTTGCTGCAATGCCGGGCGAACGCAAACGCCACATTGGATTACCTTATCGCAATTGACGATTGCGCTCCGGAAACCGATTGGTTGGTGGCGCTTCGATACGTTCCGGATAAGCTGATCGTGGAGCCGGACGCGCTGGCCCGTTATGTCGGGCAGCTGGCGGCGCGAGACCATGACGGGCCGGAGGACATCGCGTTGGCGATCCTCGCGGATCTCAACAACGAGACCGTTCCCCGATGGGTCGAGGTGGCCTGTGCGCATCGGCCCGCACCGCGGCATCGGGTCCTGGTCGAGGATCGGCAACCCAACTGGGACAATCCGGCGCTTCTTGGGCGTCTGACCGCGTGGTGACCGCCGCGCCGCGCGTCAACGCAGCGCCGTGGCGGATCGACGCCCGTGGGTCTGCAGCGCCGTTTCGTCGAGTTCGTTTTGGTCGTTCTTGTCCCGTTCCTGGCGCTCGGCCTGTTCATAACGCTCGAGCGTGATTTCGTACCGCTTCAGTTCGGCAAAGGCGCTCAGCAGGGCATCGCGCGCTTCCGCGACCGCTCCGCTGGCCAATTCCTTTTCTTTGGTCAATTCGGCTCGGCGATCGAGCTGCGCACGGGCGTATCCGCCGTAATCGGACCGGGCATCCGGTAGCGCCTGCAATGACGACCGTTCCGACGCCAACTGGTCTTCCAAGGTGTCAATTTGGCCCGAGAGCGCGGCCTCCGCCTCTTCCAATTCCTTAATTTGGCGGCGTTTTTCATCCAGATGGTACCGGTGGAACCGAATAAGCTTGCCCAACGGCTTCTTCATCCTTCGGCCTCCACTTGCGCCGGACCATCCATGCCCAGGATTTGCGCCAATTGCTGGTATCCCTCGTCCAGCGACGTGCGCTCGGCCATGTCCTGCCGTTGAAATGCCTCGAGCCCGTCATGCAGCCGGATCGCCTCGTCGACCGCGGGGTCACTTCCTGCCCGGTATGCGCCCAGCCGGATCAGCTCGGCCATGTCCGAATAGACGGCCATCAGGCCGCGCGCCCGATCGATCAGCGCATTTTGGTCGGCGGTGTTGCATCTTGGCAACGTCCTGGAAACGCTCTGCAACACGTCAATTGCGGGGAATCGGTTGCGCTGGGCGATCGCCCGATCGAGCACGATGTGCCCGTCGACAATCCCCCGCACGGCGTCGGAGATCGGCTCATTGTGATCGTCACCCTCGACGAGAACCGTAAACAATGCGGTGATGCTGCCATCGGCAACGCCGGGACCGGCCCGTTCCAGCAGCCGCGGCAGTTCACTGAAAACGGTTGGCGTGTACCCTTTGCTCGCGGGCGGCTCGCCGGCAGACAACCCGATTTCCCGCTGCGCCATCGCAAATCGCGTGACGCTATCGATCAGGCAAAGCACGTCCTTGCCCTGATCCCGAAAATACTCCGCGACCGTCATCGTCAAATAGGCCGCTTGCCGGCGCATCAATGCGGATTCATCCGACGTCGCAACAACCAGCACCGACTTCGCCAAACCTTCCGGCCCGAGATATTCCTCGATGAATTCGCGGACCTCCCGCCCCCGTTCGCCGACCAACCCGATGACCACGACATCGGCCGCGCTGTAGCGCGCCATCATCGAGAGCAAAAGCGATTTACCCACCCCAGAACCGGAGAAAATCCCCATTCTTTGGCCTCTGCAGCAGGTCAGGAAGGCATTGATGGAGCGTACACCAACATCGATTTTATCGACGACGCGCTGACGCGAATGCGCCGGCGGCGGCGTATTGCGGATGGGATACGCGACGCCCCCCAACGGCAATGGCCCGCCTTCGTCGAGCGGCTCGGCGAAGGGATTGAGAACCCGGCCCAACCATGCGTCGCGCGGATAGACAACAGGCTCGCACTCGCCAAGCTCGACCGCATTCCCCAATCCGACACCGAATAACGATCCGAATGGCATCGCCAACGCGCGGGACCGCCGGAACCCGACCACCTCGCACGGCACCCGCTCGCCGTCATCACGGAGAATCGCGCACCGGTCACCAACCGCAAGGTGGTTTTGCACACCGGCGATTTCAACCAACATGCCTTGGACCGCGCAGACGCGTCCATAGAGTTGCACATTCGCTATTCTTGAAATGTCGTCAATCAGTACACGCAGCGATCATTTCCTTTTGTACGAGAACTGACCAAGCATAGGGATGACGACTCATGTGTAGCCGACACCAAAATTTGATGATCAAAATAGAAAGAAAATATTTAAAAAGCCATCCAAAAAAAATATTGTGTTTTTTACACCAAACTTGCTAGACTATTAACCATATAAAGTTCGTGAGTCCACTTGAAGATCTTAGTCTAGTTTAGGGGATTACCTATGCGAGTACTACTCGTCGAAGACGATCCGGCGACGGCGAAGAGCATCGCCTTGATGTTGAAGTCGGAGAGTTTCGTCGTGGATACTACCGATCTCGGGGAAGACGGCCTCGAAATAGGGAAAATCTACGATTATGACATAATCATCCTCGACCTTATGCTTCCGGATATTGACGGGTATGAGGTCCTCCGCCGCCTGCGCGATGCCCGGGTCGATACGCCAATCCTGATTCTTTCGGGGCTGAGCGAGCTCGACAACAAGGTCAAAGGGTTGGGATTCGGCGCCGACGACTATTTGACCAAGCCATTTGAGAAACGAGAGCTTATCGCCCGCATTCAGGCGATTGTTCGACGTTCCAAGGGTCATTCAAAATCCGTGATCCGAACCGGGAAGATCAGCGTCAACTTGGATGATCACACCGTGGAAGTGGATAGCAAGCCAATCCATCTGACCGGTAAGGAATTCGGCATCCTGGAGTTGTTATCCCTGCGCAAGGGCACAACGCTCACCAAGGAAATGTTCCTGAACCACCTTTATGGCGGTATGGACGAGCCGGAACTCAAAATCATCGATGTTTTCGTCTGTAAACTGCGCAAGAAACTCAGCACGGCCTGCAGCGGCGAAAACTATATCGAAACGGTTTGGGGACGTGGGTACGTGCTGCGCGATCCGTCACCCGTAGAGGGCATGGCGGAGGAAGTTGCCGAAGCGTCGGCGGCCTGAACGCCACGACGCTTCATTGCCGTTCGTTCATCCGAACGAACGGCCTCAAGGTTTGAGATCTAAGCGGAGAGCAGAACGGGTTCGCCATCGGCGCGCCCGTACATGCCTCTGTGTCCGGCGATCGGCGCGAATTGTTCGGTAATCCCGAGAACGGATTCCGCACCGCCGAGATAAAGCACGCCATCGCTCTGCATCACGCTGGCGATTTGGGCCAGGACGTCCGATTTGGTTTGGGCGTCAAAATAGATCAGGACGTTCCGGCAGAACACGACATCGAATTGCCCAAGCGCGCTGGGGCTGTCCATAAGATTGAACTGCTTGAATTTCACCATCGCCCGAACGGCGGCATCCAGGCGCCACTTGTCGCCCACCCGGTTGAAATATTTCACCAGGGAGGTGATCGGCAATCCCCGTTGAACTTCAAACCGCGTGTAGAGGCCGCTACGCGCCTTGTTGAGCATTTCCGCCGAGAGATCGGTCGCGATGATCTCGACATCCCAGCCGGCAAGTTCCGCCTCCATCTCCTTTACGATCATTGCAATGGAATATGGTTCCTGGCCGCTGGACGAGGCCGCACTCCATACTCGAATTTTTCGTGTGTTTTGGCGCGCCTCCATCAATCGCGGAATGACCAACGCCCGGAGCTGTTCGAAAGGCTTGATATCGCGAAAGAATAGCGATTCGTTGGTGGTCATGGACTCGGTAATGCTGACGAGCAAATCTTCCGGACGCTCGTTCCGCACGGCGGCCACCAAATCGTCCAACGTATTGAAGCCAAATTTCCGCGCAACCGGCATCAGGCGGCTTTCCAGCAAATAGGATTTTTCCGGCGTCAGTACGAGGCCCGACCGCTGCTTCAATGTCCGTGCGAAAAATTCAAAATCTGCGGTGTTCATCGTTTATGCCGCCAGTGTTGAAATATGTTGACCGATTTCATCGAGGGGAAGAACCGCCGCGCACAAACCGTCATTCGCAACGGCCCCCGGCATTCCCCAGACGACGCTAGACGCCTCATCCTGCGCGAGCACCGTGCCGCCCATTTCGACGACGACCGTGCTTCCGGAGCGCCCGTCCTGCCCCATGCCGGTAAGGATCACGGCGACAACGCCGGGACCATAGGCCTGGGCTAAGCTGCGCAGCATGGGATCCACCGAAGGCCGGCAGAAATTTTCCGGGGCGCTGTCCGAAAGCCGGAATACGGGACTGCTGTTTTGCCGCTCGACCAGCATGTGATACCCCCCGGGCGCGACGTAAATATGACCCGCTTCGACCGGTTGTCCGTCGCTCGGTTCCATCGCCGGACGGCCGCTGACCTGTGCAAGCGTTGTTGTCAGAAACGCAGTAAACGTCGCCGGGATATGCTGGGTAACGAGGATCGGCAGCGTCAGCGTCAACGGGATCGACGGCAGGAAAGCCTTGAGCGCCGCGGGACCGCCGGTCGAACTGCCGATCGCCAGAACCGTCGGCCTGGTGCGAGAACCGGACCGCAACGGCACATTGTCCGCCGGGATTTGATCCGCCGGCGCCGGCCTCTCGCCCGCAGGTGGCTGAAGACGGCCGCAGGAAGACTGACCCTTGCCAAGCGCTGCGCCGAGCGCGCCGATTTTTGCCAGCAACTCGACTTTAAAATTATCGGCGGAGAAGAGCTCATGCCGCGAACTCGGTTTGTTCACATAATCGACCGCACCCATGCTGAGCGCACGAAGGGAAATCTCCGCGTTTTGCTGCGTCATGCTCGACACGATGATGACACGGACATCGGGCCGCGCGGCCAACATTTTCGGCAGTGCCGTAAGCCCGTCCATCTGCTGCATTTCGATGTCCAGAAGGACGATATCCACGTCTTCGCGCTGCAACGTCCTTAGGGCATGCGAACCATCGCTCACCGAAGCGGTCACGACGATCCGTTCGTCGGTTTCCAATATCCGCGCGATGAGACCGCGGACAATGGCCGAATCATCGACGATCATCACCTTGATGAGGGGCTCCCGGGAGCGGCCGCTATGTCGTGTGGGACCAGGCACTGGATGCACTATCTCGACTGTTGATGAAAAATTTGGCGCGGCGGTTAGATCAGGCCGACTTGCAGGAATTTCGTTTGGATGATTTCGCTGTCGAACGGCTTCATGATGTATTCATCGGCGCCGGCCGCGATGGCGGTGCGAATGTGCTCGAGATCGTTTTCCGTCGTACAGAAAATGACGGCCACCTCTGCCCCACCCGGTATCTGCCTGAGCGCCTCCAGGAACGCGACGCCGTCCATGACGGGCATGTTCCAATCGAGCAGAATGCCGTCCGGCATCTCCGCCTCGCAGGCTTCGAGCGCAAGCTTGCCGTCTTCCGCCTCGGAAACGATAAATCTCAACTCTTCAAGGATTTTCCGTGCGACCATCCGAATGACTTTCGAATCATCCACGATTAGACATTTTTTCATCGAATTCTTCCCGCTACCCGTTTGGCGTCCGACGCATGGCATCGTTCCGATCGTCCGCTCCGGGGACCGCGCCATGGGTGAGTTGAAAATAGTAATTTATATCAATTAGTTCTGCCGCGTTTCCCGCCACAACCGTGCTCCCGGCAATATTGGGCTGCACCGACTCAAGCGCGATGCGCAGATCGTCTTCGACGATGTCGACGATCGCATCCACGACGAGCCCCATCGTGCGGCCGCCATCGGACAGAATCAGCACTGGCCGGCGTTCGGCCAATTCCGCCT
>Ga0224508_10001127_pt1 | contig 24357 bp, 17 predicted proteins | sample SF_Jan12_sed_USG_4_FD_170157 | JGI IMG/M metagenome (GOLD analysis project Ga0224508, IMG submission 170157) | Sediment microbial communities from San Francisco Bay, California, United States - SF_Jan12_sed_USGS_21 | ecosystem: Environmental > Aquatic > Marine > Sediment | place: USA... | reverse complement strand
CCGCAGTCTCGTCGGGCGGCGATGAATAAAAACCACCGAGAGTATCGTCTTGCAAATGAGTCGTTAGTGCCGAGGCGATGGTTTGTGCAGCCTCAAGCCAGCGTTGCTCGCCGGTAGCTCCGTAGAGCGACAACATGGCACGTCCAAACCAGGCTTGCGCGCTCAGGTAGGGCCGGACTTCGGTAGAAAGCGGACGCATTCTCTTATCTTTTTTCACAACCTGTGTGGGCACAGTTTGCAGCATCCATCCTGCCTTTTGCATTCGCTCCGTCAGCAACGCCTCGGCTGTTCGAACGGCGGTTGCCAGGTAACGCCCTTCCCGACTGGCCTCGTAGGCACGCACGTAAGCAGATATTACTTCGCCGTTTTTGTCTGTATACACGGCGTGATCTATCGGCGGAATACCATAACGTCGTCGTTCTTCGCCGCTGTCCAACGCATAGTAATCACGCGCGTCCATATTGAAGGGCAAACCGGGTGCGTCGTCTTCCTGGCTCGTATAGAAAGTACCGTCGGCGGACATCATCCAGTCAACGACGTATTTATCGACAGCCTTTGTCGAGTCCAGGTAGCTTTTGTCGCCAGTCAATTGATACGCGTTTGAGAAAGCAACTATTGCATTTGCCTGGTTGGAAATGCGTTTTTCGGGAATGATGCGACCGTCATTGAGCACAAGCACAAAAACCCCACCCCAGACCGGATCCAGTGCTCGTCGATAGCCTTGCGTGGTTTTCAGGGCAATAGAACGAAGTTGCTCCTGATCATACATGTGGGCGCGCAGATAGAGATGGTTCAAACGTGCGCCGGCGGCAGTCCGGACACCGCGTGTGCCCCAGCCACCGTTGTCTTCATTCAGCGTGCGATCCAACTGCGCCCGCACCCGGTCTCGCAATAGCGTGAGTTTGGTTGTTTGCGCCTTAGGCGGGGCCCCATAGGGCGCCAGTTTATCCGGGCTCAATTCACCCGACCGCTGTTTTGCGATCAGTTCTTCCAAGATCGGAATGAAATTTTTTGGAACACGATTGCCGCGCAGTGCCAATACCTGAGTGGAATCCGGGGCTAGAAAAATCAACGCAGGCCATGCCCAATCAGAATACCGTTCGCCAATATCCGGGCGGGCCTCCGAATCCACTGCAATGGCCACGAAATGCTCCTGGATTAACTTGATAACCGCAGGATGAGTAAACGTCACTTCATCCATACGCCGACAGGCCGTGCAGCCTTCCATCCCCACATCGATGAGGATCAGTTTGTTCTGCGCACTTGCCTGTTTGAATGGCGCAGTGCTCCATTGGTGCCACTCGATACCGGCGGCGCCCGATGCCCCGGCCGGGAGCAGGAACAAAACGACCGCGATCTTTTTAAGCATGGGCATCCCCGGCATCTCTCAAGCCGTATTCTCGCAGACAATCCCCTGGAATACCCAAAGGACCGATTTTAAAACGATTTTCTTACTCCAAACAAATCAAATACTGGCCAAAGACCTCCCAGGTATCACCCAACGAAACAAACGGGGCTTTATTGGTCTAAGGATGAAACGGCCTGGATCGGAGTACGATAGTGCAATCATGAAATGGCGGCTGATTGCAGGCACAATTACATTACCAGTGGCCATCGGTGCGGCAGTAGTCGCCACCATGTTGTGGCGATTTGAGCAGGAACTCCTGGTGCCACCGAACCTGCCCCGTGTAATGGGTCTGCCACACAACTATGCGCCGCGTCAGCCGACCAAGCCTTATGACGGACCCCACCCGGCCGATATGCCGCGGCCACACGATCAGTTTGTTTATCCCATCAAACCTGGTTCGGTCGGACCGGTCGAGCCGCTTTACGCCGGACCGCCACAATATCCTTTTGTGTGCATGACCGACGAGTCGGACCTCGGTCAACCCATTGTAGACAATCAGGATGGCGCGGGTATTGCGATACGCGGGCAAAACAACGAAGTCAAAGGCTACAGCAAAGACTGTCTGGTGCCGACGCAAGTGCGTTATTTCTACAACCGGGCCGGCACTGAGGAATTCTTCCCACTCGATGAAGCCGACGGCGACATCAGTCAGCTACAAATTGGCGACAAACACCTGCCATTTGTCGTGCGAGTAGAAATGGGCGTAATCAACCGTTATATCTATCTGCTCGCAGCCCTCAAAGGGCCAGCCGAGACCACCGCTAAGATCGATCCCGGTTCCTGGAACGGCCGACTGGTCTACATGTTTCGCGGTGGTGTGGGTATCGGCCACCGCCAAGGCCGTGTCGCGGCCAGTTACATTTTGCGGCGACGACTGGACGCGCTCCGACTCGGTTACGCGTTGGCCTATTCATCGGCGAATCAGACGTCCAACCACTATGATATCTGGCTGGCAGAGGACACTGCGGCGCGTGTAAAGCGCCAGTTTGCAGCATTGTACGGTGAACCGCTTTACACCGTCGGCATTGGTGGCTCGGGTGGCGCGATTCAACAATACCTGATCGGGCAAAACCGCCCCACGGGCTTGCTCGATGCAGCGATTGCGTTGGCATCATATCCCGACATGATCACACAAACGATTTACGCGCTCGATTGCGAACTGCTCGAGTATTACTTCGATGTTACGGCGGCAGACAATCCAAAGTGGCAACAATGGCAAAATCGGCGTTTGATCGAAGGTCTCAATACATTGTCCGGGACGGCAAACGAGTTTTCCAAATTTTATGCACTGGTCAAGCTGGCAAACGGTCGCTGGCCCTCGTGGTCAAACGGCTTGAGCGAATGCGTAAACGGCTGGCGCGGCGCAACCCCGCTGGTACACAATCCGCGTTACACAAAGTTTGCCCACCGTGTATCCGACAACGTGCTGAAATCGGTCAACTGGTCGCACTGGGACAATCTGCTGAAGATCTATGGCAGTGACGCCGACGGCTACGCGCGAATTACCTGGGACAACGTGGGCGTCCAGTATGGGCTAGCTTCGTTCAAAACGGGTCAGATCACGGCGGAGGAATTTCTGCACGTCAACGCGCACATTGGCAGCTGGAAGCCACAGCGCGAAATGACAGCGGAACGCTACTGGAAACGACCCGGCGCTGAGTCGACGCTGGCCGATGCTTCACCCTGGGGTCATCACAACATGCGTCTTGCCAGTGATGACAAACCCGCGCCACGAGCCAGTGGAGACATCAGTGCAATGGAGGCCGCCTATCGTGCCGGCCTCGTGTTCAGTGGCCACATCGACATGCCGGTAATTGACCTGCGTTATTATCTGGAAGACAACCTGGATATGCATCATTTGTCAGCTTCTTTTGCTGCGCGCAAACGCATAAGCAAAGCTCGGGGCCATGCCGATAACCACCTGATCTGGGTCACCCGCCGGCCACACCTGCCGATGGCCGAGGCCCTGGACGCGATTGACCGCTGGCTCGAGGCGCTACGCAATGAGCCTGCTGCAGGTGTCGTGGCCGCCCGCCCGCCCGATACCACTGACATGTGCTTCGATGCCAAAGGAGCAATTGTGGCCGCCGGCGACAGCGTGTGGGATGGCGCATGGAATGGCCGTCCGGCGGGTCGGTGCCTGTTGCGATACCCTGCCTTTTCCACGTCGCGCATCATCGCCGGCGACGACTGGACCGGCTCGGTCTTCAAATGTCATCTGCAAAGCGTCGATCAGGCGATCGCTGCTGGTCTATATGCACCACATGACATGAGACCGTACTGGGAACAGCTCGTTGAGATTTTTCCGGACGGCGTGTGCGATTACAGCGCTGGCGACGTTGGTCAACCCCGTGACTTGTTTACCGCAGGTGTCAAAAAAAACGGCGCGCCGAACTAAACGTCTTCGTTCATCCGGTTACGTGCCGCCTGGGTTTGTTCCAACCGCTGTCTCAATTCTTTGTTGGCTTCAGTTAGTGTAATGAAGTCTTTTCTGCGAATCTTTGCCAGCGTTACGGCCTTATCCACTCTGACCGTTGCAGTACGGATCGAATCACCCAGCAATGCCATTTCACCAAAAAAGTCGCCTTTGCCCAGTTGCGCAACGACCCTGCCCGATTTGTATACGCTTACCACGCCACGAATGATTATATAGAGCGACTGATCGTGGTCTCCTTCGCGTATCACGGTGTCGCCGGGCCCATAGCTGACGGTCACAACCTGATCTGCGACCTGCTCTACCAAATCCGATGATAGACCATTGAATAACGGTATATTGCCGATCGACTCTTCCTGCGCTTCGCGCTGATCTTTGATTTCCCCTAGCCTGCTTTTTAGCTCCGGTTCCTCATCCGCAAGTTGCAACACATCCCGTTTTCTCAGTCGTAACAAAGCCGATGAACTCTTCGCTTTGACTGTGGCTTTCCGGACCTGATCACTGAGTAGCGCCATCTCGCCAAAAAACTCACCATCTTTAAGCTCGGCGATGTTGACGTCGCCCTTAAACACGGACACAACACCGCGCGTAATAATGTAAAGCGCATCCCCGCGTTGCCCCTCGGCAATTACGGTGTCGTCACGCAAAAAAGTTACGGCCGTAGCTTTTTCTGCCAGTTTGTCCAGAACAGTTGTGGACAGGCCTCGCAAAAACGGTACGGTTCCTATTAAGTCGCTAGTCTCAAGTTTTTCGGCAGGATCACTAATTGGCGGCAAATCCGCAACGGCTTTTTGGATCAATCTCTCGATCCGCACCATTGCCTTGGCACCGATCTCTCCTTCACGGTGTTCTTCCTCAATATGATGACCAGCAGCCGTAAGCGCCACGTGCGTCACAAGTCTGTTTTCGAATCTGGCATAGAACTCCGGGTAATCCTCGGCAATCGTTTTCAAACGTGTCTTTTTGTACTCCAAGCGTTCTGTATATCGCTCGGCAACTTTTTCGCGCTGAGCTTCGTCAAGCTCGGTATTCTCGCCGAGCATTTTCAGTACCGCCGAACAAACCAAAACACCCGCGATATCACGTTGCATTCGCTGCGAAAACCGGGTGTTTTGATAGCGTGACAAGATCCCAGCCGCCCAGTCCTGTTCACGCATGCGTCTTAACAGCCCGTTCTCTAATCTCGCAAAAATACTCGGCTTGGCCTGCATATCGTCTACCCGCGCCGGCGCCTCGTTTGCGAGAACTCTTTCACGATCTCGCTGAATATTGTTTCGGATAGAAAGATACGAATAGTGTTGAATCAGACCAATCTCATGCAGATGTTTTAACTCGTCGAGCTCGGTTCTTAAAGCAACTATGTGCAGGTGACGCATACTCTGCGCTTGACCGATCGCAGGAGAATCAGAGAGAAACAGCTCATCAGTCGTCTTGCGAATGAATTGCTGAGTTTTTCTGGAGACCAGTTCTGTTTCATAGAACAAATTGAGTACGGACGACGACTTCTCGCCGGCATTCGCCATCCCAGTCTTGAGTTCTGACAGTTCATCCTCGGTTAGCTTATCGATGCCAAATTTCTGTATTAGCGGACGAATGGTCGGCGCGTTGACCAGAAGCGAGAACATGACGACGCCGAGGGTCATGTCCAGTAGTAATTCCCGGCCCGGGAGATCCTCAGGGATGGACAGAACAATTGCGATTGCCAGGCCGCCCTTCAGACCACCCCACCACATGATATGACGCTCGCCGATCGTGACATGCGGCAATGAGAAAAACCGAATCGTGGCCGGCACCAAACTATAGATCGTTGCAGCCCTGGACAGCAGAACAAATATGACAGCAATTGCGATCACGTCGATGCGGGCCAGCAGACTGCCCACGTTGACCGATAGTCCAACCAGGAGAAACAGCAATGAATTACTCACCAGTGCTATAACTTCCCAGGTTTCTCTTACAACATGGGCATCTGCCTGAGAAATTCGAGACACCCAAAGCGCGCCCAGCGAAATCGCGGCCGCTACAACTGCCATAACACCCGACACATGCAATGTATGTTCTGCGATGGTGAAGGAAGTGTAAGCGACGACTACCGACATGATCACGAACGCTGCCAACCCGGTAAAGAACCGGTAAAATACCTCGCTGATCGCGATACCCATTGCCGCGCCGACTAACGCACCGCCAAGAAACACCCGTAGAAACTCGACTATAGCCAGGCCACCGTCTGAAAATGCAAACGCGCCGCTGACGGCTATCCCCAAAATAATGTTGAACACCACGATTGCAGTGGCGTCATTCAACAACGACTCACCCTCTACCAGGATAGTCAGTCTTTCCGGCGCACCCAGTTCCTTGAAAAGCGCAATGACGGCGACCGGATCGGTTGCCGATATCAATGCACCAAACAACAGGGCAAGAACGAGATCAATACCGAGAACGAGCCAAAGCCCAATGCCGACAATAGAGGTCGCGATTAGCAATGCCGGTATCGCCAGCGTTAGGACTGGCCCAAGATCTTTGAGCAGTTGTCTCGCGTTGAGATTGAACGCTGATTCAAAAAGCAGTGCCGGTAGAAATAGAAATAATACGGCTTCGGGCGTTAACTGAAATTCGAGCAGAAGATGGGCCTGTGGCAGATTTCGCGCCACTGCACCCAGACCCATACCAATAATGACCAAAAATACGGTGTAGGGAATGGGGAGATTCTTGCACAGACCCGCCGCCAACATGGCAACGGTCAACAGCCCCATAATGATGAGTACGGCCTCGGAAATTGGCATCGTTATTGAGTACGCTCCGGGTGTAGTCCAAGTTATAGCAGCCGCAGCGCGCTGTCGCTCAGAAACCAGCCTTCACAGTCCCACACAATATAGACTGAATACTAATAAAAACAATGCGTTAGAATAAACCGCCAAATGCAACAATATGGAACCAGCCGGATTTGTCCGGCCCGCGACACAAATCAGTGATCAGATGATCGCCAAAAATCGCCATTACGATCCGGCCAGTAGAGGCCGACTAGAATTGGGTGGGGCGCCTGCGGCCCACGGCTCCACTGGAGCGACCATCCCGCTGGCTAAGGAGGTTGAGGATGCCAGATAGTTTTTCCGTGTCTTGGGTTGACGCCATCGGTTTTTTGGGCGCCGCGGCCACAGTTTGGGCCATGGGAAGCCGAACCATTATTCCGCTGCGCATCGGTGTGATTGTCGGAAACGTTGGCTTTCTGGCGTTTGGCGTTCTGGCGATGAGCTATCCGACCATCGTTGCTCACGCCATCCTTTTACCCCTCAATGTTTGGCGCACCATCCAACTCGTAAGACTGATCGAAGAAATCAAGCGCGGCTCCAGCAAAGACAACGCACTTGAACCACTGATCTCCTTCATGCGGTTGGAAGGGGAAAAGGCGGGTACGACGCTGTTCCGCAAAGGCGACAGACCGGACCGGATGATCCTGATCAAGTCCGGCACCGTACTTTTAAAGGAGATCGATGTGCGTCTTGGCAAGGAGGACGTCCTGGGCGAGATTGCTATTTTCACACCGGAAAACACCCGCACCGCAACGGCCGTGTGCGAGACCGACTGTGAAATTTACACGCTCTCGCAAGAAGTCATGCTGCAGATTTACTATCAGAACCCCCGTTTCGGCCTGTTCCTGATCCGTGTCATCGTTCGCCGCCTGATGGAAAACTGGGCAGATGCAGACGCACGAGCAAAGGCCGGTATGGCCTGAGTGGTCTTTCGGCTAGCAACCACACGCCATTAGGCGATTAGAAGGCTCGTCGGGACGGATGTTGTGCCCGATGTGCCGTGTAAAGTTCAGACAAGCGTACTATGCTTAAAGAAAACCTGGGGGGTCGAGGGGGGAGACATGCTTCGATGGCTACGTGGGGCCGAGGTGTCCTGATCATGGCTAGTGCAAAGCCATCGCAGATGGTATGCCATGAGTGCGACTTGTTGATTGGTGTGCCGCTGTTGGAACCGGGCGAAAAAGCGTTTTGTCCGCGCTGCAATTTCCTGTTAGCGGCGAATCGACGAAATGCACAAGACAAGATATTCGCGTTTGCGGTGGCAGCGCTATTGTTTCTTGCGTTGGCCAACGCATTCCCCTTTCTGGGCTTTAGTGCGCAGGGTCAGGAACGCACAGTAACCTTGTTGCAATGCGTCGCGATACTCATAACCGAAAACTTTCCTTCGTTGGCAGCAATAGTGTTTGCGCTGATAATTGCTATTCCTGCTATTTTCCTGCTTGGCGTCATTTATTTTTCAAGTTCGCTAGCTCTCAGTCGCCGACTTCCCGCCACCGAAATCACACTTCGATGGATGCTGTGGTTACTGCCCTGGAGTATGGCCGAGATATTTCTTATCGGCATCCTGGTCAGCTTCATCAAGATTGTTGCCATGGCAGACGTGGCACTGGGACTATCATTCTGGTCATACGTGTTTTTTAGTGTGTGTATTACTGTAGTTGTGATGCATCTTGATAAACGCGAACTCTGGCGCGGCGTAAGAGCGTTACCCAATGAGTGAGCAATCGGCCATGGCATTAGGCCTCCAGGGATGCCCGATCTGTACCAAAGTGGGTCCCGTCGAATGCACGTCATGCGAAATATGCGGCGCGAGACTGCATGCGGGATGGAGTAACAGTATCCAGCGTACCTGGGCCTGGTTGATTACGTCGGTCGTGTTGTATTTACCGGCCAATTTCCTGCCGATCATGTACACACGATTTCTGGGCAAAGAAACGGAGAACACGATATTGGGTGGTGTGGTGTCATTGTGGACGCACGGATCCTACCCAATCGCTATCATTATCTTTGTCGCCAGCGTGTTTGTACCCTTGGGCAAAATCCTCGTATTAGGCTGGCTGTGCCTCTCGATACAGTTGGGCAGTACATTTGCAGTGACTCAAAAAACCAAACTCTATCGTGTCACTGAATTTGTTGGGCGCTGGTCCATGATCGACGTATTTGTGGTGGGCATCCTGGTCGCACTGATTCAATTGGGCAATGTAATGAGCATTTTGCCCGGGATGGCGGCGCTGGCCTTTGCGGCTATGGTAGTCACAACAATGCTCGCTGCCATAGTATTCGATCCACGATTGCTTTGGATGTCCGCCGAATGGGACGACCTGAAATGACGAACACACCGGCACGCGTCGGCCGCGGCCCCAGGTTCTCTGGAATATGGTTTGTACCCATTATCGCGGTCCTCGTCGGTATCTGGATGGTCTATACGCACTGGGCCAGCCAGGGGCCACTCATCGAGATTACGTTTGTCACCGGTGAGGGAATCGAAGCGGGCAAGACAAAAGTTAAAAGGAAAAACGTCGAGGTCGGCGAGGTGCTCGACCTTAGACTGGCGAGAGATGCAGAGCATGTCGTGTTGTCGGTACGCATCGAAAAACACGAGGCCCATTTGTTGAGCGAAGACACCAAATTCTGGGTAGTGCGACCGAGAGTCGGTAAAGGGGGCATTTCGGGACTCAACACAATACTGTCCGGCGCTTTCATCGAGTTGTCTCCGGGCACAGCGGAGCAATCTGCCCGCAGTTTTGAAGGTCTCGAATCACCGCCGGTCACGCCCATCGGCACACCGGGTTTGCACGTAACCCTCGACAGCGACGGCGATCGTGCGCTGAATGAAGGCGACCCGATTCTTTTTCATGGCATGGAAGTGGGCACTATTGAATACGTACACTTCAATAGCAAGGAACGACGCACTTACTATAATGCTTTTGTCGCCGCTCCCTTTGACCGGCTGATAACGACGAATACGCGGTTCTGGTTCAGCAGCGGCATGAGTGTCGATATGTCGGCAGACGGTGTCCGGGTCGAATTGGCACCGCTGTCAAACCTGATAGCGGGAGGTGTGTCGTTTGGTGTCCCGGACGGTCAGCCGCATGGCGATCGCATTACCAAGCGGGCTTTCTTTCTGATCTATCCCCGTGAAAGCGCGATCTATGAAAAACAGTATGCCCACGCACTCAGGTTCGTGATTCTGTTCGATGATTCCATTCGCGGCCTCAAACCTGGCGCACCGGTTGAGTATCGCGGCATCAAAGTTGGGCAGGTGATCCGAACCGACATCGACCATGGAGAAATCGAAAACTTGTTGGAGCCAACTTCGAGGATCCCTGTCGTGATAGAAGTCGTCCCGGGACGCCTGGGTTTTGCCGACACCGAATCTGCGGTGGAGGAAGTGGACACTCGCATGAATACGCTCATCGCCAACGGTCTTCGAGGCGGGCTGGCTACAGGCAATCTACTAACCGGTCAGAAGTACGTCGAGCTTCAGTACAACGACAGTATTCCTGGTGCGCCCCAGACCTTTGGTGACTACACAGTAATTCCATCGATTGGCGGCCAGTTGGGCCAACTCCTCGCCAGCATCGAACGCACGCTGGCGACCGTTAACAAGCTACCGCTCGATCAGGTTATGGACAGTGCCCGGAGTGCGTTGGATGAAGTCGCAGGTACCCTTGCCGAATTGCGTAAATCCGCGACTGAACTCGAACAAATTCTGGCCGATCCCGCCAGCCACGAAATGGTCGAGACGCTGAACACGACTCTGACAAGCTTTCAGGATCTGGCAGTCGATTTTTCCGAGGGCTCGCTGACCCACCGCGAATTACAACAAAGCCTGATATCCCTGGAACAAACCTTGCAGGAACTGGAACCGGTTCTTAGAAACCTTAAACAAAAGCCCAATAGCCTGATCTTCGGCGGTGGCCGGGATAAGGACGTGGAACCGAAAGGAGTTCGCGAATGAACTGCATCCGTACCAGCTTTGTTGTATTGGCCCTGATCGGGTTGACAGCGTGCGCATCACAACCGGCAACGGACCAGTACTATAGTCTGGTTTTGGCGGCCGACAGCGTAACCCCGACGGCCAGCGCCGAAAAGGCAGAGACCTTGATCATCGTCGGACCGATTCAACTTGCACGGTATCTAAGCCAGCCGGGTCTTCCCCTGCAAACAGGCACGAGTCAGATCCAAACAGCCAATCATCATTTCTGGGCAGAGCCGCTAGATGAAGCCATTAGCAAAGTGCTTGTGGGCGACATTTCACAACGCGTCGATAACGTCGCTGTTGATCGCGTTGCCGGCCGATGGACCGGCGACGGCGATTGCCAGGTACGGGTCGAATTCGACAAATTCCATCCCACCGAAAATTCCCAGGTTGTGGCAACGGGGCGCTATTGGATACACGAAAGTGCAGGTGCTCGAGTTACAAAAAAAGAATTTGAAATTGTCCAGACACTGTCCGAAAACGGCTACGCCCACGCAGTGCATAAGCTGAGAGCATCGCTTGCAATACTTGCGTCGGAAATCGTCGGGCAGATGTCGGCTTCCGCTGTGTGCCTGAGCCGGACAGATTGAACTGCTGCTACCCGGCCGGTCGAAAGAAAAGGTGAGGAATAAGCCATGAAAACCGGGCGGGCTATTGGGCTTCCCCTGTCCATAGTGCTGGCAACTGCCTGTGGTGGGGGTGGCGCGGGCGCCACCCCGGTGATTGCACAGAGCTTTTGTGCCGATGCGCTATTCCCGGACCCGTCGACCTCACCCTATGTCCTGCCCTATCCGCCGAACGTCAGCTACACCATGTTCCAGGGCAACTGCAGCCAGCTCGGCGGACATAGAGACACGTTTGCCTACGACTTTTCCCACGGCATGGGAGATCCCATTACTGCGTCCCGGGCGGGGACGGTGATCATAGTGAACGATAACTTCTCCGATGACGATCACATCGAGGGACATGAGAACAATGTATTCGTCGAACACACTGACGGAACGGTGGTGCGCTACACACACTTGATGCAGGACGGCGCCATGGTGACGGTTGATCAGCAAGTTTTTCAAGGCGACATAGTCAGCCTTGCAGGTAATTCCGGTAACTCCTCCGGCCCCCACCTGCACTTCCAGGTGTTCAGGAGCCGAAATTTCGACAAATCCAACGCGATCCCGGTGACCTTTCGAAACGCTATCGGCACGGCACGAACCAACGGTGAACTGATCGAGGGGCAGGTCTACCAAGCGGATAGTTTTTAGAGGATGTGAGCCCCTTGCGGGCCGACCACGCGGTTGCGATTTCGTTACCGAAGACTATGATTAGCCCCCTACCGCGGTACAGTCGAGATCGCGGAAAACACAGGAGACATACAATGGGGAAAGTGCTGAGTATTTTTATGCTAATCGTGCCGCTCGTAGCGTTTGCCGGCCATGGCGACGTCATCGAGGTTCAACTGACTGAGGACTGTAGTGTTGCCGAATATGTCAAGATTAAGGACGACTTTAACGAACAATGGGGCAAGAAGAATGGCTATCTGTCCGAAGTCTTTGTGCCTGTTCAGTCCGATAACCTGATATCGCTGTACTGGGTTGGCCGGACCGCCAATGCAGCAGCATTCGGCAAGGCCTGGGACCAGTGGCGCAATGATTTAGGCGATGCCAACTCCGTCGCCTCGAAGCTGTGGGCCAGGTTTCAGGCATGTAGCAAGAACATGAGCCGCACCGGGTACGACGTACTTTAATAGAACCGGGGTCGAACCTGACGCAACATCCGGTTCGACCCCTATCTGGTGGGAGTTGCGAGGTTGGTGTGGAAGAAAAAATATCAAGAAGAATAGCTCTGATTGGCATGCCGCGTTCAGGTACGACATGGACGGCTAAGGCTATTGATAGCCAGTCGCGTGTCTATTACTTACATGAACCTGATAGCACAAGAAGGATGTCGATCCCGCATGTTGTGACGGATGATGAGGTGCATGCTTATACAGCTGCCCAGGAGCAGTACCTGTCAACTATTGATTCCGTAAGAAATCTAAAGTCTGTTGGTCGTTTGCCATTCTTCCCAAAATCATTTCAGTACGGATGGCAAACTCGATTGAACTCTATGACAATTGCTGCGTTCAAAATCGCCTCTAAGGTATCTGGCCATGTTGCCGATTTGAATGTTCCCATTCTGGACAGGCCCAAAGAGTCGCGGGTGCTTTTTTGGAAATCGATAGAATCCTGTGCCCGCCTTAATGTGCTTGCAGAAGCGGCGCCTGACGACCGGTTTGTATTTCTGATGCGTCACCCCTGTGGCATCGCTAATTCGGTGCTAAGAGGCATTAAGCAAAATCGCTTTTCTTCGGCAGTGCCAATATACGAAAATATCGGGGTCTTTGAGCAGTTACTTAAGATCGACACTGCAAAAGAGCTACAGCTGACGTTGACTGATATAGAAAAAATGTCTATCGCTCAGCGTTTAGGTATTCGATGGTTACTATATTGCGAAAAGGCTGTTCGCGATATTGAGCGCTATGACAACATCACGTTGTCTGTCTATGAAAATGTTTGTCAGAATCCGCTTGTTGAATTTGAAAGGATGCGTAATTTTTTTGAATTGGAGAAATCCAATACGATAGAGCGCTATGTTAGCGAGACAACCGGTAGCCATGATCGTGGGTTTTACAGTATTCGTAAGGATCCGTCGGTGAGCGCAGAGAAGTGGCGAAGGGAACTTCAGCCCGAATTTATTAAAGAAATTGAGACGGTCATTAAAGGCAGTGATAGCGCTGCAGTTTTTGGCATTTGAGGGCGTTGATATGCCGAGGAATTCACGTGTCGCTCTGCTCCTTAGTTGTTTTTCCTGGTCATTAGCGACTGCCGGGGGCGTTACGGAATTCTGTCTCGACGGCGAACTCGACCTCGGCGCACGCTATCAGGGTACCCGCCCCGAAGCCGGCGAGTTTTATCCCACCACCTGGTGTGTCGTCACCGAAGATGAGTCGCAACGCGTTCTGTTTGCCGGTGCTGGAAAATCAAACCCCGATATGGATGGCGGCTGGACCGTTGCATACATCCCGCCAGACCTGGTGCGTATCGTCAATCGTGATTCCCCGCCGGATATCGAATTTCTAGACACGGACAATCTGAATGAAGCGCTGCGCGTGCGACGGATTGACCCGCGACGATTGCTGGAGGAATCCCGGACTACGCCAAAAGGACTGGAAGACCTAAACGTCGATATCTGTGGTGATCGACTTTTGTCGGTAAAGACCTCGGCGCAGGTCCCCCTGCGCGGACAGGTCGACGTCACCTGGAACTGGGACTGGGCCAACGACGAGCAACCAAAGCTCAGATTGATGTTGGACGATACGCTGCTATTCAAAGCAACGGGCCGCTGGCGCAACGTGTCCCGCGACGAAGCCCAAATGCTATGGCAAGCGACTCCCGGCGCCGACCCAATTGAGGTTTCCGGTGATCGCTGGCCGGCGCAAATCAACATGCAAGTCGTCGACCTGGCGGGTCGTGTGTACATGATCGGCGGCGTGCGAACGGGTTTTCAACATCTGGTTGTTGACACCGACGAGGGCCTGGTCGTTGCTGATGCGCCGGCAGGCTGGGTCGAGTTTCATCACCTGCCGCCGTCCGACCTGGTACCCGGATACGGAGTGAGCGGCCTGTCAGAAAAACTGGTCGATTTTCTGGCCGAGAAATTTCCCACGCGACCGATTCGAGCGGTTGCGCTTACACATTTCCACGACGATCATGCCGGCGGCGCCCGGGCCTTTGCGGCGGCGGGTGCAGAAATTTTCGCACCGAAAGAGTCCGCCCGTTTTTTCGAAACGGCGCTCAACCGACCAGCCATGCCGGATGATCGCCTGGCACTGGCCGAGAAACCGGTGGTCGTGTCACCGGTTACGGATCACGTGATCATTGGCAGCAAACCTAATCGCGTCAAACTGATGTCGATGGGCTCAGGTCCGCATACCTACGCCATGCTGGGCTTCGCGGCGCTGGACAAGGATTTCTTTTTTGTGTCTGACGTGCACGTACCACGTTCCGAAGCGGATACGCCACGCGAAAATCGTGCTGCCACCGAGTGTCACTTTGCCCAATGGGCAGTAAAAAATCTCTCATCGCAGGTCCGGATCGTAAACTCTCACAGCGCCCCCGCGACACCTGTCTCGAGACTTCATAAATATCTTGAGAGCGACCTGTGCGTCCGAAACCGGGACCGGACCAATGATTAGTCGACATAAATAGGACCAAAAATCCTAGATCGCAAATTTTTTGAGCTTCGAACCCACCAAAACGCCAGCGCTCAAAACGCTGGCGGATGAGGTCGATCGGGTGACACAAACAAACTAAGCCCGTCACGCCGCCTTATTGCTTGGCAGCTCGAACTCAAAGCAGGTGCCTTCATTCACTTCGGACGTGACAGTGATTCGGCTACCATGCAGATCCAGGATTCTGCGTACAATCGCGAGACCCAGACCAGCCGACGTTGACGAATCGCCGTCATGATGTTCGCTTCGATAGAAGCGATCAAAGACCCGCGACAGGTCCTCCTTGGCGATCCCGCAGCCGGTGTCGGCAATCATGACAGCGACGCTGTCGGAACGTTTGTCCAGACTAATACTGATGCTTCCGCCTTTCGGCGTGTATTTCAGGGCGTTGCGGATCAAATTCTCAAGCACACGTTGCATCAAAGCGATATCGGCGTACACAGTGGAGGTCTCCGGTCGCGAACTCACTTCTATCATGATGTCCTTCTTCCCAGCCTCTAACTCGAATTCCTGAGTGACATCCTGTAACAGCTCCGCCAATGAAAAATACTCCAGGGAAGGATGCACACTGGCGGAGTCGAGTTTGGATAATTCAAACAGATCCTCAACCAACCGCGTCAGGTGTTGGGTGTGTTTGCGAGCAATCTCCAGGTAGCGCTTGCGTTCATGCGTCGACAAAATGTCATTCTTGATCAGCAGTGTTTCGACATAGCCATGCATCGAGGCCAGCGGTGTGCGTAAATCATGTGACACATTGCTAACCAGTTCACGCCGAAGACGATCGGTTTCATTGAGCCCTTCAAACTGTTCATAAATCTTGTTGGCCATAGCGGCAAAAGCCGCTCCCAACTGGCCGATCTCGTCCCGTCGCCGACGCACTGGGCCGTCGCCGACGCTGGCATCGAATCCCTTCACCAGCATAGTTGCGTCAAAGTCGGCCTCCGAAAAGCGCCGCACATCGCTAGTCAACCGGGTCAGACGCCGCGTCAATAACCCAAATACCAACCACCCAACCAAGAAAGCACCCGACACAATCGCAACCAAGGCGCCAAATGTAAGTTTTTGAATATAGCTACCGCGAATACTGTCGGCCAATTCATCGTATTTTTGCCCGCCCAGCACAGCGTACAGATAGCCCTGCACGACACCGTTGTGGACCACAGGGTGGGCCGAAAACACCTTCTGCCGATCCAAATTGCGCGGATCAGTGCCCCGAAGTGGCATATCGACATCGCCAGCCAATAGCGCGTGCACCGGCGCCAGGTCGACACGGTCAGTCAACATGGATTCTGGCGGTAATGCGTGAGCCAGGATGGCTCCCTGAGTGTCAAGCAAGTAAGCCTCGACAGTTGGATTGATAATCATGGCTTGCTGCGCCAGCAGTGACAAAGCTTCGGTATTGACTACGCCATCATCAATGAGCTGACGCTCTTCGGTCACGTACATAGCGATTGAACTATTAAGGCGCTGCGTTATTTCCTCGTAGTAAAGTCGGGTGCTGAATTGCACGACAATAAGAAAGCTAGTACCGATCAAAACCACAATCATCAGTAACGCTGTCGATAATTTAGCAAACAAAGTCTTCATTAGCGCACGCTGATCAGGGGTTGATTGCGACTCGTTTTTCCCAGCTCTTTCGCAACACGGTCTACATCCAGTTTGTAGCCCACGCCCCACACAGTCACAATCAAAGACGGCTGTGACGGGTCAGGTTCAATCTTTGCACGCAGTCGATTGATATGTGAATTGACCGTGTGCTCGTAACCGTCATGCCCATAGCCCCATACGCTATCGAGCAAATTTGCCCGGGAAAATACATGCCCCGGGTGACGCACGAAGTGCAGCAGCAAATCAAATTCGCGGGCAGTCAGTGAAATAGAATTATCGTTTAATAGCACGCGCCGGGCCTTGACATCAATTTCAAGTGGACCCGCCGTGAAAGATTCAGCGTCGCTGGGAAAGCGTTTTTCCAGCGACTCGACACGACGGAAAATAGCCTTAACGCGGGCCACCAACTCCGATATGCTAAAAGGCTTGGTTACGTAATCGTCTGCGCCAAGCTCAAGACCCAAAACGCGATCAAGCTCAGACGTCTTGGACGTCAGCATTAAAATTGGCACATAGGGCAGTTCGCGTCTTAGCGCGCCGCAAATGCTAAGGCCATCTGGACCGGGTAAACGTAAATCCAAAATGATCAAATCCCAGATACGGGCAAAGGCCTGGTGCATGCCCTCGTGGCCGTCAGCCGCGAGTGTGACGTCACAGTTGGCATCGCTCAGATGCAGTTCCAGCAACTGGGCAATATCCCACTCATCTTCAATCACCAACACATTTCGCTTGTTCACTTGATTTGGGCCGGCCTGGAGTTCGTGCAGTTCTTAGAATCTAGACCGGACTTGTAACGAAAGTATCACAGGCCAAATTGGAGTAAACTAAAACCTCTTGATTTCCAGTGGCTTAGGGTTAACTGGAGGCGTGATAGTCGTGTGAGGTATCACACGCAACATGATCAGGTATCGGTCTCCATCCAGAAGGTCGGTATGAATTAGATAAAACACAGGAGAAAGTCATGACAAGAAACGGTTTTACAGCGCTTACAACGTTGATGATGAGCAGTCTGCTGTTTGCGACCACAGCCACCGCCGATTCTCATTACGAAGTAACGGTGACGAACCTCACCAAGGGAATGACATTTACGCCCATCATGGTTGCAACCACCAGGAGGGGCGATCGATTTTTCCGCTTGGGGGATGCACCGTCTGACGAACTGGAAGCCATGGCCGAGACCGGCGACGTGGGTCCACTGCAGGAATCGCTGGATGCTCATGACGTCAGCAACTCGTCATTTCTTCCGTTTCTTTCCCCGGGCAAGTCCGTCACACAATTCGTCGCGACTACCGGGGAATACAAGAATGTCAGCCTCGCTGCCATGCTGATTCCCAGCAATGACATATTCTTTGCGCTCAACGGCATTGCCGGGCCAACTGGCAACAAGACAGTCACGCTCACCGTGCCCGCCTATGACGCCGGCTCTGAATTGAATGATGAACTATGTGTCAGCCTGCCGGGTCCCGGTTGTGGTGGCGACCCCGGTCCAATTTCCGCCAACGGTGAAGGCTATGTTTACGTATCCAACGGGATCCGGGGAATTGCTGATCTTGATGCCAACGCACTCGATTTCAACAACCCGGTCGCCCAAATCACGATTACGCGCATCAGCAGCAATGAAGATTAGGTTCTCATCAGAATTGTGAGGTCGAACCGCAGGTTCTCGGCTAGCGCATTGTCGCGCAAACCCGGTGCGCGGTTCGACCCCAATTATTAGTAGCTGGGCAAGAGACGGCGATTTCCGCGGATCTGCCGGTCGCGGGCGCAAAATCTGGCGGCCGGCAAAAATACTGACTGTAATTGGGGAGGCTTGACCCATCGGCCCTACATCCCCCCCTGTATACTCAGTCAGGTAGAAATCAAAAATTTCCCCAGAATAAAATGGCCGCCAAGATTAGTTTCAGCGATTCAGCGCCAACTACGCAAACCCTGCTCGATGAAATCGGCTCCTTGCGCAAACAACTCGCCGACTCAAAAGCCACGACCCAGTCAGAAGATTACGATTCCTTGTTTGCCCAGTTTCCGCTGGGCATGCAGGAAGAAGACTATTCGCAGGTGAAGATTTTTATCGACAATCTCCAGGCCGAAGACGCGGTGGATATTAAGCAATATTTTGAAGACAACCCGAAAGTCGTCCTCCAGTTAATGAAGTCTATACACGTCACCAATGTCAATCAGGCAATGCTAGATATGACGCACGACGAGACAGCGCAGGGTTTCCTGGATGGTGAGGTAGATGTTGATTCGTGGTGGAATGCCCGATGGGCTGCCTATTGTGCTGCCGAATTTGCAGCCCTCGCTTCACCCAGCATGACCTACGAGGATGAAAGCGCGGATACTCGGTATGACGGTTCGATATTCCAAATACGCACCATCGCAACTGTTGTCAGTGGATACGAACAGACTTGGGAAAAAGTAATTACTATTTTCGAAGACATCACCGACCGCAAAGCAAACGAGCAGGCACTGATCGAAGCGAAATCGTTAGCCGAGCATGCAAATAGGGCGAAGTCTGATTTCTTATCGAGCATGAGTCACGAACTGCGAACCCCGCTGGGCGCAATTCTTGGATTTGCCGAGTTGCTCGAATATGATGATGACCTAGCCGAAAAACATCTGTACTCCATACGCGAAATTAGTCAGGCCGGAGAACATCGGCTGCGCTTGATCGATGAAATTCTTGATTTGTCCCTAATCGAGTCCGGCGAAACTTGAAATGTCAATCGAGCCGGTATTGATGACCGAGGTGATCGATGAATGTCTAACCTGGGTTGCGGATATGGCGCTGGACCGTGGGATCAGTATTGACTTTGAGCCTGAACTATTCGACGAGCTCCATGTGCTTGCCGACGCAACCAAACTGAAACAGGCTGTTCTAAACCTGCTGAGCAATGCGGTAAAATACAATCGCGAAAATGGTCAGGTTAGAGTAATTTGCGAGAAAACAAACAACGGCTTAGCCAAGATCGGTATCAGCGATACTGGCCCGGGACTATCAGAAGACCAGATCAACGAGTTGTTCCAGCCGTTCAGGCGTCTGGGTGCGGAGCATAGTAGTGTGGAGGGAACTGGCATCGGCCTGGTCATTACACGCAAGTTGATACGGCTAATGCACGGCCACGTTGATGTTGACAGTTCCGTTGGCAAGGGCAGCACTTTCTGGATCGCGCTACCCAGCGCCCGGGGGCTTGAATCGGAAGACTCCGCTCACGCCGTCAATACAAAAATTGGTGACAAACCAACTATGGCTGTATCGACGATCAGCCCACAAATCCTGGTGGCAGAAGATAACCAAGTTAATCGGGAGCTCATCTCGGCTCAAATGGAACATCTGCAATATCAGACCGATGTCGCCGAAAATGGAGCCGAAGCGCTGAGGCTATGGCAGAGTGGAAAATACAAACTGCTGATCACCGACATACGTATGGCGGTAATGGATGGTTACGAACTAATCAAACAAATCAGATCAAAAGAAAATGGCGGTGGTGAGCCGAGCCCAATTATTGTGATGTCTGCAAATGCGATGGGTGACGACGTAAAACGTTGTTTTGAGGCTGGTGCTAACGACGTGCTGTGCAAGCCCATCAAAATCCGAGATTTGCGTACATCGATACAAAAATGGTGGCCCGGAATTGCCACATAACCAGGGGTTTCATGGCTGGAGACACCGGACAGCCTGCCCACTTTGTATATCGGGTGCGTTGCGGATGGGTTCGCGCCGAACGACCATTGCGTCTCGGTACGTCTATTTTGCTGCCAGCTCCACCACGATTTCTGATCCTTGCATTGCTACATCATGATTTAGCGACACCGGTTTGTAGCCGGCAGCATTCACGGTCAGCCGGTGGTTGCCCGGCCCAAGCTGGCTAAAGTGAAAGTAACCTTGCTCGTCAGCGGCTGCGGTACGGCGTGCTGACGTGCGAATGCCGTTGTGTTCGTATTTCCAAGTAAGAGTGACGTTGGGAACAGCGATCGGGCTGCCGTACTCACCGACTACGCGTCCGTGGATTTCGTCGTAGCCCCAATCCAGTACCACGGTGACCTGCAGCTCGGCATCCGCGGCAAGCCGGATACCTTCGATAGAGTAGTACGGATTTGATTTGGTCTTTAACAACAATTCGCCGACCGGCGCCTTCTCGACTACGAAATGGCCCGCTGCGTCACCGATGACTTGCTGATTGTAATACGACCTGGCCTTCGTTTGCAGCACCAGGCTGAAATCGGCAACGGCGTTGTTAAACATATTCACCATCTGTCCACGCAGGACGCCGGTGTCCCTCGCGGCCAGTTCGATATTCAGCGTCAGGCCATTCTTGGTGATCACGACATTTTTCTGAAAGTAGTCCTCGTATGTCTCGGTCGCATTGATGGACACCATATAATCATCGCCGGGTTCGACGCCGCGTATTACAAACGTGCCGCTCGCGTCCGTTATTGATCGATAGGTCTGTCGTGGTGTGGCGGAGGATAGAAGGACACGCTGACCGGCAACCGGGTCACGCGCGGCGTTCGTTACGAAGCCGGATACATCGGCCAACTCAGTCGCCGCGTCCGCTTGCATGATGATATTCAGCTCCAATGCATTCGCGTCGTCCGAATGATCGGCAGCGAGCCGAATCTCTCGGTCCCGATAGCCTTCGTGGCTAGCCCGCACCATCATTTGCGTCACATTCTCCGGCAGCATGGCGTCGAAGCCATAGTGGCCCTCCCAGTTGGTGGTGACTTCGCTGGCACCGGCGAGGTTGGGGCGCACCTTGGCTCCGAAGAGGGGGTCGCCCTCCTCAGTGGTGACGATGCCCTGCACTCGAATTTCTTGATGCGTCGCGACGATCAGATCGGCAAAGTCCACGCCGGCGCGAACGTGGATTAGCGCTCTAGTGTAGCGGTCTGTCGCAACCGTGCGAAGCTGATACTCGCCATTGGCGAGATTCTCGAACGCATAGGCACCGTTGTAATCAGTGGTTGTCCGGCGCTGGCCTCTGCCCGGCGGTATTGCTTTGCGCTGTCCCTGCTCGAACAGGTGCGTCGCTGTCGCGGTCACCTGGATTCCGGCGACCGGCGACCCTGAGCGCGTAAGCACCCGCCCGGAGATGGCGAGATCCCCCTGCGGCTCATCGTAAGTAGCTTGCTCGGTTTCAGTTCGCGCCCTGGCTGGCAGCGCGACCAATTCGGATCCGTCGGGACCGCGGCTCGCTTCCGTCACGACAGCCTGTAAATTCGTCGACGGCCGAGGGTTGTCGTCCGCAGGCTCAGGCTTCGTATCACGCTTGGCCGATGCGGGCCGGCTCTGTTGGCCAGGCTTCGTCAGTACGACCGTCTCGTCATCCACTTTCGGCATCTCGTGATGACTGTTGTTTGTTACGCGCTCAACCTGCAACCATTGAAAGAATACGAACGAGGCAATAAACACGGCCGCGCCGATCAGCAGCCTGCTATTGACGGACCCCCTGCAAATGTTCATTTCTCGTTGCTCAATCCGGAATCACGGCAGACACGAATTCGCACGATTGATTGTAGATCAAACGGCGCACCGCCCGTAACAGGCGATGCGCTCGCGTCGAGCGTGATTACCAAGGTCACAGGACGAATATACGATGCTCGACCATCGTGGGCCCATCGCCCAAACTGCTCCAGCATGGGGAAACCGCGTGCAAGGACGCCCGGGCTTGACCCCGGGCGCCTCAATCATACGATCATACGACTCTGCTTATGGAATGGTCAGCGAGAGGAACGAACCATCCGTGAACTGCAGCCTGATAGCGTAGTTCCCCGCTGCCGATTTCTTACGGAAGTGGAAAGCAATTCTCTCCGTCAGGTCCGCCTCCAATACCCAGTCGGTCGGGACCACGTTCCACCCACGGGTCGTATCGCACACGTCAGGCGGAAGAAGACAGATATCGGGGTCCGCCGCGAGCAGATCCAGATCGCCAAAGATTTTGGCCTCGTTTCTACCTCCAGGAACAACCACCCCGGGGAAGCTGCCAGTCCAGACGACGGCACCATCAATGGTGATCTGCCGCAGGTTGCCATTCGAACCCGGCCACTCGATGCCGATATAGGCGATCTCCTTGTCCTCGTTCGTGAAGTTGGTCATGTGAACGGCGGCATGCTTGGCCTTGTTCTGGAACTTGTCGAGCTCGATTCCCTGCTTGATCGTCACCGTCTCGACGTTCGACGTGACCAGTTCGTCGCTATCTAGTGGGCTATTGGAGTCCGTGCCATCAGCCTCCGCCTGGTTTTCCACATCGAAATTCTCAATCACGTTCCCGCAGTTGCGGAAGAACTGGCCACCTCGCTTGTAGCGGGCGATGGAGAAGTAATCGATCTTCCAATCAGCATCGAGAATTTCATCTGGCCCGGCGCCCGTATCCGAATATCCGCTATCGTAGCTGTCGGAACACGACAAGTGCAGCACGAAACCCGGATCGCCGTTAGTCGGAATAAAGAAGAATTCATTCTTCGTCAGCGTCTGACCGCTGAGATCCAACTCAACTGTATCGCCATTCGGATCAGTCAGGTAGGCCGGTCCGAGGGTATTGCCCTGCAGGATGTATCCATTCGCAAACACGAACCGGAACTCCGCGCCATCGTTAGGCGGATCTGCGTAGATCTGGGTATCGCCTGGGGAGCCGAGGAACGGCGCCGCGAGGTAAGTCACGATGATGTCGACGGGTTCACCTACCGGTACGTCCACCGTGCAGGACAGCGTTGCCGCACCAAAGGGATCGGGTTGCACCACGGAACAAGGTTCAATGGGCAGTGGATCATCGTTCATATTCCACACCTCGGTTGGCGGGTCGCTTAACGGGTCGTCGCCATCGTAATCGATCTCGATTTTCGCGATTTCGAGGAAGTTATTGACGTCGTCGGTGACAACGACACCAACCGCATCCGAGGGACCAGAATTCGTCACTTCGAGGATAAAGATCTGGCCCGTACCCTGTGCGACAAGCGGGATTTCGAATTCCGGCGGGTCGAAGGTCTTGACGATGCTCAGTTCGATCTCGGTGAGAATGTCGATGGTGTCCGTGTCAGTGTCGCTGACATCACCGGCAGTATCGGTGGTGCCATCAGCATCGGCAGAGTTATTGAGCCCTAGTGTTTCGGGCACCGACGCGTCGACCGCGAAGTTGACCGTGATGGTCTTGCTGTCACCGACGTTCAGCGTGCCAAACGTGCAACTGACATCCTGACCCGTGGCGGACCCGGTGCCACCGTCGCAATCGATACTAGAGACCGCCAGATTGGTGGCGACCGTATCGGTAACGACAGCATTATTGATCGTCACATTTCCATCATTGGTCACGACCAGCGTGAAGGAACTGCCTGCTCCGCCAGCGATCACGGTTTCCTGTTCGTCGCCGGCAAAGTCCTTGACGATCTGGATAGATGGGTTCTGCGGCAGCGGTGTCGTTGTGGGTCCATCCGCCGGCGGTGACTCGTTGGAGCGCGCCGTCGCCGTGTTGGGCACTATGCCGGCGTCGATGTCCGGCTGGGTGATGAGGTACATGCCCGTAAAGGTGGTCGTGTCGGTCTCGCCCACGTCCAGTGTGGTCGGGCCACCCACCACCGTTACCAGCGGATCGGTGACCGTCACGTTGGTCAACGTCACGTTGCCGTCGTTGCTCACCGCGAAGGTGTAGTTGATGGTCTCGCCGACATCAGCAAAGCCGTCATTGTCACCGTCAATCCATGTACCGCTCTTGATGATGCTAATCAGAGGGTTCTGCACGATCGGGATCGACAGATTGTCCGTCGCATCCGGCGTCTCGTTCGAGCTCGCCGTCGCAATGTTGTCCACCGAACCGCCGGCATCCAACTCGGCCTGCGTGAAGGTGTGCGTCGCCGTAC
>Ga0224508_10001126_pt1 | contig 24360 bp, 23 predicted proteins | sample SF_Jan12_sed_USG_4_FD_170157 | JGI IMG/M metagenome (GOLD analysis project Ga0224508, IMG submission 170157) | Sediment microbial communities from San Francisco Bay, California, United States - SF_Jan12_sed_USGS_21 | ecosystem: Environmental > Aquatic > Marine > Sediment | place: USA... | reverse complement strand
ATTATTTAACATATATGGAAAAAGACAAAACAGACAATATGCAGGTGTAATCTCAAAGTTTACTGAGAATTTATCAAAAGATAATCCACTTGTAATTTATGGAGACGGCAAACAGACAAGGGATTTCATATCAATTAATGATGTTATAAATGCATTTGATTGTGTAGTAAAAACAAATTCAAGTGGAACATACAACATTGCAAGTGGAAAATCAATTTCAATAAAAGAATTAGCTAAAATGTTTCTTGACATATCTGGAAAAAAAGTAGAGATAAAATACAAATCTGCAAAAAAAGAGGATATAAAGTATAGTCAAGCAGATATAACTCTAGCAAAAAAAGAACTAGGATTTAATCCAAAAGTGAATCTAAAAGAGGGATTGTCAGATTTAATTTCTATCTCGAATTAAATTTGCCATTGAAAACAATATGATCGAAGTTACTGCAAGAATTGCACCCAGTAAAAATAATACAATTGAAGCTAACAATGAACCATAAAATACTGTCTGATCATTAAGATAAGCCTCCAAAAATATTCCACCAATTATAACACCTGCAATAATTAATGCAATTCCAGGGATTCCATAAAATTTGATTGGATGCTTTATTGATACGTACTTTAGCGTATTCATTAAAACAGATACGCCATGAGATACAGAATGCTCTTCAGAAGTATCACCTTCATAGGATACAGTTATTGGGACTTCGGCTATTGATAGTCCCTTGTTTGATATTTTTAGTAAAATTTCAGTAGATACTGACATTCCTTGTTCAGTTGGATGTATTGCATCTATAGCGTCTTTTGAATATGCTCTAAATCCCGACTGAGAATCAGTTACTTTGAAGTTTGTTCCATAGTTTGAAGCAGATGTGATAATTTTGATTCCAGTTTTTCTATATCCTGGAGCTTTTGTTTTATCGTCTAGAAATCTTGAGCCAATTACAACATCAACATTATTGGTAATGATAGTATCAATCAATAATGGAATTTGGTCTGGATTGTGTTGACCGTCCCCATCTAGAGTAACCATTATTTGAGCATCTTCTTTTCTTGCCTGCTCAAAAAGAGTAGTAATTGTAGCACCATATCCTTGATTTTTTTGAGAAATTACTATAGCTCCTGCTTCTTTGGCTAGTTTTGCAGTGTTATCAGTAGAGCCATCATCACATACTATTACCTTATCTACATGGGATAGTGATTTTTTTACTACATCTTGTATGGTTGATTCTTCATTATATGCTGGAATACAGGCTAGATTCAATATTACAATTTTTGTTAAAGTGCCTTTATGTAAAGTATTTCTAATTTAGATTCTAATATTAGACCTCTCACCTAGCAAGAATTGGTTTTTTTTAGTTTTACTATCCACAATTTCAGAACCATGTGCAATAATACTGCATGATAAATTAGTTGTAGTGTTAATTGTGCAGTCATTCATTATAATAGAATCTTCAACACTGCAGTTTTTTAAGATACAATTTTCCCCAATACTAACATATGGACCAATTTTAACTGCTGGACCTATTTTACAGTTTTTTCCAATAATTGCAGGACCCGCAATAAAAGAGTCATTTGAGATTTCAGTACAGCTTCCAATTACAATATTATCTTTAATTGTGGAATCAGTATCTATTAGAAATTGATTTTCAGTTCCAATAGAATCAAGAACTAGTTTATTTGCATGAATAATATCTTCAGGAGTTCCAGTGTCTTTCCACCAACCTGTTACCATATCATATTCAATTTTATTTTTTTTATCCATTAATAGCTGTAATGCATCAGTTATTTCTAATTCACCTCTCCAAGATGGTTTTAATTGATTAATAATATCAAAAATTTTTGGAGTTAAAAAGTAAATTCCAATCACAGCCAAATCAGATACTGGAATTTTGGGCTTTTCTACAATTTTTTTTATCTTTCCTGGGGTTTTATCCAACTCTGCAATTCCAAATCTTTGAGGATCATCAACTTTACACAGTAGAATTAGGGCATCAGATTCAGATGTTTCAAACTTTTTTACATAATCAACTAGGTTTTTTCTCAATACATTATCTCCAAGATACACAACAAATTTATCATTACCTACAAAATCCTTGCAAAGACCTATTGCATGTGAAATCCCTTTGGGTTGATCTTGATAGATGTAGGTAATAACAACACCAAATTTTTCACCATTTCCATAATACTCTTTTACTTTGTCTGGATGAACATCACCAATTATTATCCCAATATCTGTAATTCCTGCAGTCTTTAGATCTTCTAGTGCATATTGAGACATTGGTTTATTTGCAATTGGAAGTAGTTGTTTTGGTCCTGTATGAGTTAGTGGTCTTAGTCTTGTTCCATGACCACCATGAAGTATGATGCCTTTCAATTCTTATTCAATGAGCCATTCCAGTATAAAATTAATCATTTCTTTAAGATTTCATCTATTAGCAAGTCAAGGCTATACTGTATTGTTTGTGGTTTTTCATTTAGAATCTCAGTTGCTTTTGATACATCAAGAGAAGAGTCTTTTGGTCTTGGTGCATTCCAGGTCATCTCCTTAATTTGAGTGGGTTTTAGTAATTCTTTATCAAGATATAGTTTTTCTGATACTAGTTTTGCCAGTTCATATCTAGATATTCTACTAGCACCAGCTGTGTGAAGGATTCCTGAAATCTGTCTTTTTGCAATTTCTATAAGCATTTTTGAGAGGTTGGAAACATGTGTTGGAGATGTAAATTGATCCACTAGTACCGGTGTCTCTTTTTTTGCTTCTAAATTTTCTTTTATCCAAATTGGGAAACTTTTTTTGTTGGGGTGAATTCCAAACGGAGTACTAGTTCTTGCAATGCACCAACTCGAAGCCAATTTGTTTAGTGCTTCTTCTGCTTTTAGTTTTGATTTACCATAATGCCCAAGTGGATTTGTGGAATCATCTTCACTATATTTGCCTTTTTTTCCATCAAAAACATAATCAGTTGAAACATAAACAAAGAATGCATCTATTTTTGCAGCTTGTTTTGCCAAAATTTCAGTAGCTTTTGTATTTATGAGATAAGCAAGTTCCGTTTTGGTTTCACATTGATCAACATTTGTCACAGCTCCCAGATGTATTACTGAATCAGGTTTAATTTCTTGAATTGTTTTAATTATTTTGTCTTGATTGGTTAGATCAAGTTGCAATGGATTTCCACAAATTGGTTTGTTATCATGATAACAGGAATAAACTTCATGATTTTGTAGTGTAAGATCTTTTGTTATTTGGGAACCAATCAGTCCTGCAGATCCTGTGACAAAATATTTCATTTCCAATTCAAGGTCCAGGGTTGAGGATGAAGTGTTTTATCATCAACCAAAGGTTCCCACCATTGTTGATTTTCAAGATACCAGTTTACAGTTTCTTCTAATGCATCATCAAATTGGTATCTTGGTTTCCAGTCAATCTCTTTTTGAATCTTTGAGGAATCAATTGAATATCTTTTGTCGTGTCCTGGTCTATCTTTAACATATTCTATCAAATCATAGGACTTTCCAAGAATGTCCAATATTTTTTCAACTATAGTTTTGTTGCTGATTTCATTGTAGACAGTAATATTGTAAACTTCACCAGATTTGCCTTTTGAAACAAGTGATTCGATGGCTTGAACGTGATCATATACATGAATCCAACTCCTAATCTGTTCTCCATTGCCATATAATGGGACTTTGAGGTTTTTTATTGAACGAATTATGGTTTTAGGGATTAGTTTTTCTGGAAATTGATATGGCCCAAAGTTGTTAGTACATCTTGTTGTAATACATTTTATTCCATATGTTCTGTAATATGATGCAACCAAATGATCAGCTGCTGCTTTGGTAGCAGCATAAGGATTACTTGGATTTATTTGAGAATCTTCATTAAATGATGATTTGCTTTCAGCATCACCATAGATTTCATCAGTTGATACATGGATGAACATCTTATCATGTTTTCGTATGGCTTCAAGTATGGAGTATGTACCAAGTATGTTTGTTTCAATGAATGGTTTTGGATTTGCTATACTTCTATCAACGTGAGATTCAGCTGCAAAATTTACGACAACATCTACCTCTTTTACGAGATGATTAATTTTATCTTCATTTCTAATGTCATCTTTGATAAATTGGTAATTTTCTCTCTCTAAGTTCTTTAGATTTTCAGGGTTTGAACCAATTGTCAGCAGATCAAGATTTGTTATTTTTGAATTATGATTCTGTAAATGTCTAATAAAAGCACTGCCAATAAATCCAGCTCCACCGCAAACAAGATAATTCATGATTATTTATAGGGAATTACATTCCAGTCAAAAGGCTTCCCTGTTTTAGGATCAATTACAGTGACATCATTCCAAGGTCTACGTTCTTCATCAGGATTTTTGTAATCATAAAGTCTGGTAGTCAAATAAACTACTAATGCAGGTTCAAATCCAACAGACTTGAATCCATGATAGTAAAACCCAGGAATTCTAACACACTGAATTTTTTCTCCACTTGAAATAATCTGATCTAGTTGTCCACGTGTTGATGAATTCTCATCATCGTCATATGCGCAAATTTTTGTCGCTCCTCTAATAGTGATAAAATAATCTACTTGTCCTTTCTCGTGTCGATGCCAAGCACGTATCATACCAGGATAACTATAAGATAGATTTACTTGGAGAATTTTATCGTCAGTTTTAACTAATTTTGACCAGTCTTCCCTAAAAATTTCTGTAAAGGAGCCTCGCTCATCAGGAAATTTTGTAAGTTCTTTTATTTTTACACCAGGTAGCATATCTTAGTTTTCAAATTATTGAATATATCTTAAACTATTTGTTTATTACAGAAAACCAATTTAGAACTTTAAGGACATAATGTCTTAGATGTCTTTTCTTGACTCAGAAGTTTTTGGAAGTAACAGCAGGCTTGTAAAAAATTCAAAGTAAGGTAATTGAAACAAGTCTTAACAATACTAAAGAATAGATATAAGATAGTAATAATTTTACCGAGCTGTAACAACTTGAATTTTCTACCATTAGTGAATTTATGGAAGATTAGATCCATACTGATCTTTTTTGCGATAATAAACATTAAACTCCGCTTCAAAGGCATGAAGTTAGGCATAGTTTGGACTGCCCTAGAACCAACCCTTACGTTTGTCATTCTCTACATAGTATTTACAAGCATTACAACAAGTTCACACGAGAATTTTGGAATATACCTTCTTACTGGGATTATATTATACAACATATTTTCGCGCGGAACAACTGGAGGATTATCAAGTATACGTAGCAATCTTAACATAATTGAATCACTTAATATTAACAAGGAATTTTTTCCAGTAACATCTGTTCTAGCTACATCAATTTTGATGGTTGTTCAGATAGGAGTATTTTTTGGACTGATGCCTTTTTTTCAATTTATTCCAGTATGGTCAATTATTTTTCTACCTCTTGTTTTGTTGTTACTAATAATTTTAATTTTAGGAATGTCATACATACTTTGTATTCTACATGTGTATTTTAAAGACATTCAAGTGATATGGAGCATTTTAATTCAAGCTTTATTTTTTATCACACCAATCATTTGGTTTATCGAGGATGTCAAAGACACAGGATTAGGTAATGTTCTGCTTGCAATTCATTCAATTAACCCAATTGGACAGTTAACAGAAATAGCTCACAACATAGTTGTTTTTAATACAATTCCAACATTAGATGAATGGTTATACGTTTCAATATTTTGTGTAGGAATATTTCTATTTGGATTTTTAATTTTTAATAAGTTTCAAACAAAAATCGTGGAGAATTTATAAAATTGAATGAAATAGTGATAAAATTAGAAAATGTCACAAAATCATTTACTTTTAAAAGTGAAAATATACAATCAAGATTTTCCAACATTTTCTCTCAATCTCAAAAAACCAAAATTACAGCATTAGATAACATAACATTGGATATTAAAAAAGGAGAAGTTATTGCAGTTATTGGAAGAAATGGCAGTGGTAAAACCACCTTGCTACGAACTATTGCAGGCATATATGAGCCAGATTCAGGAAATATTGTAATAAATGGTACCGTAGCTCCTTTGTTGCATATTGGTACAGGATTTCATGAAGAGCTTAATTCAAAAGAAAATATTCTAATGTCAGGATTATTGATGGGAATAAAAAAGGATGAAATTATACAAAAGACAAATGGTATAATAGAATATGCAGAATTAAAAAAGTTTGCCGGAATGAAATTAAAACACTATTCAACTGGAATGCGTGCAAGATTAGCATTTTCTTTAGCACTACGAATGAATCCAGACATCTTCCTTGTTGATGAGATTTTGGCAGTAGGAGACATGAAATTTCAGGAAAAAAGCTTTAAGTCCTTCGTTTCATTTAAGGAAAAAAATAAAACTATTGTATTGGTAACTCACAATATTGGCCCACAATTAAAAATAGCAGATCGTGTTGTGCTAATGGATAGAGGGAAGATCATTATGATTGGAGATACTGATCACGTTGTAAAAAAATACATTGAGGAATACCAAGACTGAATGATTTAATGATCACACCAAGTCAAATTGATTAAAAATAATTCAAAATATCGTGAATAAAATAATGGAAATTAGAAAGTAATTATCTTTTATAAACAAGATTATTTTTTTTTTGGATTTAAAATAGGGCTGAAATAATTCATAAACTAGTTAGATAATCAATTCTTATACACAATGTTGGAAATCAGTATAACTTCAAAAGAGAAATTTGTTTCATCAAAAAAAATTACAATAGAATCAGATAAAAAATATCTAATTTCTAGTAAATCCACCGGGATATTTGGAGAACAATATTGTGCATATTTTGGAGTTATTATGTTTGATGAAAACGACAATGAGATAACTCGTAAGATTCAATGGCTAAATGATTTTTCTGGAATTGAACAAACATACAAACTAGTATTCACAATTTCAAAGAATGTAAAATATGTCAAAGGGATTTATAGAATAAATGAAGAAGTTCCAATTAAATCAGATTGCAGATATAAGTTAACTCCTCTAGAAGAAATTAGATTCATTGAGACTAATGAAGAAGAGATTTCTTATCTACCAGAAGATTTTATTTTACCTAAACCGCGAGGTCCCCTTCCAAATGATGAAAGAGATTTGGAAAAAAATATTGTTTGGATTTTTTCATCTCCAAGAGGCGGTACATCTTGGTTAGGAACACAGTTATTAGAATACAAAACACTGTCTATGAATGAACCATACATTGGTTTTCATTTAGGAATAAACGAACTAAAAATACAAGATAAAATTGTAAGAAATATTGATTTATTTGAAAAAGATCCTGACTATTTTTTTTCATTAAGATATGAAAAAATCTGGAAATATTTCCTTAGGAAACTTATACTAGGCAGAATATACGGACAATTTCAAGATACAAAAACATCTATTATAATAAAAGAACCTAATGGAGGAACTGGTGCAGATATTGTATTGAAATGTTTACCTCAATCAAAAATGATCTTTCTGATTAGAGATGGAAGAGATGTGGTGGATTCATGGATTGATGGATTAAAAAAAGATGCATGGTTTACAAAAAGATATGACTTTACTCCGTGGAATGAAAAGAACAAAATTGATGAAATAATCAGGCAGGCATCATATTGGGTAAGAACGATGGAAATAATAGAATCAGCATATGAAAATCATTCTAAAGCACTTCGATATACTGTAAAGTATGAAGATATACGAAATAATACATTTGAAGAATTAAAAAAAATCTATGACTTTATTGGAATCAAAATTTCTGACAAAGAATTAGAACAAATTGTAGAAAAACATAGTTTTGAGAATATTCCCTCTGAGAAAAAAGGTTCAGGAAAAGTAACTAGAAGTGCAACCCCAGGTAAATGGAAAGAAAATTTCACTCAGGAGGAACAAAAAATTATGAATAAGATAATGGGTGAAAAATTGAGAGAACTAGGATACTAGTCTTACACTTATGGAAATTTTTGAAGTAGATGTATATCTTGACGAGGGTTACCCTTGGCACCTTCCAATAGGGAACTGACAAGTTTCAAATTATTAGGTAAAATTGTTGAAATTGAACCAAAAGGGTGATATGCTATGCATATATTCTCTCCCTCCTTTAGGGATTCTTTAACGATGATATTTCCATTATCAAATTTTTTACGTTCCTTGGCATCTATAATTTCACCTCTTCCATAATCGCCTACAGTACTAATCAAGAGAAATCCTCCGTTCTTTAGAATTCTCGTAAGTTCTAGTAACCACTCTTTTTGAGTATCTACTGTTAAGTGAGTAAATACAGAAAATGCATAAACAAAATCAAACATTCTGTCATCATAAGATAAAGGAGGCTGCAGAAAATTAATGTTAAAGTTTGCAAATGGTAAGTTTTGTTTGCACCAATCAATCAATAAGGGGTTATAATCTGTTCCAGAAAATTTTGTTTTATTGTATTTTTGTAGATGTGACAATACTCTTCCACAACCACATCCAAAATCAAGTACAGATTCAAAGTCATCAAGCGTTTTATCTGCTGATTTTAATGTTCTTTCTATTGAATATGCTGACATCGCACCTCCTTTTACAAACCAATTTTTATCACCTATCCCTGCTACAAGTTTTCGTAATTCATTAGGAGGTACAGGAGTTGAAAATCCTGAATATGATTCATCTATTAGATTTATTGTACCATCTTCTAGAACAAAAATTATTCTGTCTGCATGTATTATTGAAAAAAGCTCATGTCCTGATTTAACATAAATCTCAAAAACATGATAACCTGGTTTCAAATGGGGTAACTCAAATTTTCCATGCCAACCACATTTTAGATATTCTAAAGATTGGCCTGCAATGTATTTTCTTTCATCTCCGAGTGTCGCTTCACCTAAGAAAAAGGAATCAAGTAATATAGAGAGACTATCAACTGGTGCACCATTTGTTGTAGAGAGAGCCCATCCTTGGATATTTAAAATAAGATTGTTTTCTTCAAAAGAAATTTGAGATACACCACCTACAATATGATGCCAATTAGGAAAGTTTTCTTTAGTATCAGGATACCAAAAGGGTAATTTGAAAAGGTCTCGTCGTAGAACTCTGATTGGCATTGATATAGTTGTATTTTTATTATTAAACCATGATTCATTTTCCTTAACTAAATCAAACTCAAGAAGGTAATCTCCAGTTTTGTTAGGAGCTTTTACAATTGTATCCAATATGATTTTTTCAGATGGTTCAAGATCATGAGGTAAGAATGTTCTAAGCCCTTCATATTCTATTATCTTTTTTTCCTGATCAAGCCAATGATAAGAAAGATTTATGGGATTTTGTTCGTTTTTTGAATATGCAGGAAAAACATATTGACTCTCATTTTTTATGCTAAGAGGAATATTAAAAGTACTATTTTCTCTTAAAAATCGGATTTTTTTGTCCACGATTTCAATTTTAGCAGCAAACGTTTCGTTTTGTAATGATTCAGGAGCATGAATAGAATTTTTTGTTTTTTTTCGAAATATCATGAAAAAAATAATATTTGTGAATTTAAAAATTTTCTTATAACCAAAATTAATCGTATATTATGAACATTTTATAAATACAGAAAAACTTTTTAGTATTTCCTAAGATAGAAATTTAATCATATTTTAATACTAAAAAAATGTAAATTTAGGATAATAAAACCTAATTTAATGCAGAAGCCTCAGGAAAACACCGATTTGCTGAATTTAGATAAAATCATTTTTGAAAAAATTGACAAGATTAACGAGTTAACAGAAGAAATTGCAAAAAAAGATTCTGAATTAGAAATCCTTGATGAAGATATTCAAGAATTTCGTCGAAAAATTAAGAAAAAAAATAATGAGATTACAAACTTGGATCAGTTAGTCAGACAGAAAGATGATGAGATTACAAACTTGGATCAGTTAGTCAGACAGAAAGATAAAGACTTGGATGTACTTACTAATACATTGAATAGTAAAAATTACGAATTAATTGAAACAAGAAATGAACTTACACAAATTCATAATAGCATAATTTTTAAATTTTCAAAAAATATTTCAAATATAATTGATTTTGTTTTCCCAAATAACAGTAAAAGAGGAGAATTCAAAAAAGTTGTAATATCTAGTATTCTTTTGATTCAAGAAAAGGGTCTAAAAGAATATCTTTTAGCAGTTAAAGCTAAAATTAGAAAAAAAGAATTTAAACTAAATACAATTTATTCTTCAGATTCAAGTTTGTCAATGTCGGAAAATGATAAAATAGTATTAATGAAAAAAATGCAAGATAATCGAAAAAATCGGCTAAAAATTAGATCTTCTTCAAAGTTGGAACTTCAAAATGATGGATTTATAATTTCAGACGATAATGAATTAAATTAACAACAGATGAAAGAAATGAATTCCGAAATTGTAATATGTACGATAATTTCTAAAAATTACTTAGCTCATGCTAGATCTTTAACGGAATCTTTTCTCGAAAATAATCCAAATGGAAAAATATATGTTTTGTTGGTTGATACAATAGATAAAAAATTTGATCCAAAAAAAGAAAAATTTACTTTGGTAAAAATTAATGAAATAGGAATTAAGAATTTAGAATCATTTTGTTTCAAATATGACATTTTAGAACAAAACACTGGAACAAAAGCAAATTTCCTAAAGTATCTATTTGAGAAATATAATTTAAAAAAATTAGCTTATTTTGATCCAGATATTATGATTACAAATAGCCTTGAAAATTTGTGGAATTTATTAGATGAAAAATCAATCGTACTCACACCCCACCTAAATAGTCCAATAACAGATGATAAACGTCCATCAGAAATAGACATACTTAGATCAGGCAGTTATAATTTAGGGTTTATAGCATTATCACAAAGCGAAGTCAGTTCAAAATTTTTGGAATGGTGGATTCCTCATCTTATGGAACATGGATTTAGTGATATAGAAAGAGGTTTGTTTACAGACCAAAAATGGATTGATCTTGTCCCTTCAATTTTTGATGATGTTTACATCATTAGACATCCTGGTTACAACATTGCGTATTGGAATATTCAACAAAGAAGTGTGAAAATTTCAAACAAAGGTACGGTTAGTGTCAACAATAAACCAACATATTTTTTTCATTTTAGTGGATTTGCTCCAGAAAAAATGGAAAATATTTCAAAGCATCAAAATAGATTTGTTCTAAAAGACATTGAATCTGTTAGACCACTTTTTGAGTTATACCGAGATTTGTTGATTGAAAACGGATATTTAGAAATTAAAAATTGGAAATGTAAATTTGATTATTTTGATAACGGTATAAGAATTCCAAAATTAGCTAGAAAAATATATGCAAAAGTATTAGATGATGGAAAAAATTTTGAAAATCCTTTTTTAACATCAAAAATAAATTCTTTCTTGAATTTTTTAAATGAGAATGTAGATGAAGGAGAACCCATACTAACTAGATTATGGTATGAATTATACAAAGAAAGAAAAGATTTACAGGATGCATTCCAAGATGTATTTGGTAAAGACAGAAAATCCTATATTAGATGGCTTCGACAAAATTTAAAAAAAGAATATAATTTTGACAAAATCTTCTTACCTTCTGATATGTTATCAGAATCAGATCAAATTATTGTTAATCGATCAAAAATTGACGGAATAACTGGAAGAAAATTAATTGAGAAAAATAGCGAGAAATTACATCTTAACAAAATTGCAATTAATGTTTCTGGTTATTTAAAGGGAGAATTTGGGATTGCTGAAGCTGGAAGAAGTTATGCTACTGCAATTAAAGATGTTGGCATTCCATTTGTTCTTAATAACATAGATTCATCACTACATAGGAATGAAGATAAAACATTTAATAATTTCGAAGAATTCAATCCCAATCCAATTAATCTAATAGTAGTTAATGCTGATCAATCGGATGTATTTTACAAGAAAGTTGGTCCTAAATATTTTGAAAATAAATACAATATTGGAGTTTGGTTTTGGGAGTTGTCTGACTTTCCAAAAGAATGGAATAATAGTTTCAAGTATTATGATGAGATATGGGTTGCAAGTAGCTTCATTGCAAATTCCATAGCAAAATTTTCACCAATTCCAGTAGTGAAAATAACTTGTCCAATTGAAATAGATGAATCAAAATTTGTTAAGAATCGATCAAAATTCAAATTAAAAGAAGACAATTTTGTGTTTTTATTTATATTTGATTTTCTTAGTGTGTTTGAGAGAAAAAATCCATTAGGAGTGATCGAAGCTTTCAAAAATACTTTTAGCGAAGAAGAAAACGTGGTTCTTGTAATCAAGTCTATTAATGGTTCAAAATCACCATTAGAAAACAAAAAATTACAACAAGTATGTCAAAGAAAAAATATCATTCTTTTTGATGAACATATGGATAGAGATAAAATTTATTCCTTGTTAGCTAGTTCTGACTGTTATGTTTCATTACATCGTTCCGAAGGACACGGATTTACTATAGCAGAGGCTATGTATGCAAAAAAACCAGTTATAGCAACATCTTATGGTGGAAATACAGATTTTATGAATGTAAATAATAGTTTTCCAGTTAAATATAATGTAAAAAAATTAGAGAGAGATCATGGAGCATATAAAAAAGGAAGTATTTGGGCAGACCCAGATTTAGATCATGCTTCTTCATTGATGCGATATATTTTTGAAAATCCTGAAGACGCAAAAAAAATTGGAATCAATGCATATACCAATATAAAAAATCAACTAAGTTACTTAAAAACAGGAAATGAGATTTTAGAACGAATTAAAAATATCATCAACATCTCAACAGAGATTTAATTCGATCATAATTGAATTAAAAATCACTGAGAGACTTTTTGTGAATCAGCCCAATCAAGTGTCATTTTTAAACCTAATTCCAAACTTACTTGAGGTTTCCATCCAAGTTTTTTGATTTTTGTATTATTTGATATTATTTTTTTAGTATCATTTTTTCTAATTTTTGATTCTAGTGTTCTTACTGGGATATCACTTTTAGATAATCTTTTTAATAAATTGCAGATATTTGATATAGAATAACATTTACCTGTTCCAACGTTATATGCATTAAAACCAGATGATCTTTCAAAAATAATTTTGATTGCATTGACTACATCGGATATATAAATAAAATCTCTTTGAGAATTCAAATTACCTAAAGTTAAATATTTTTTTTGTAGTTGTGTAATGATTTTTGAAGTCACTAAATGAGGAGGACTTTTTGGACCATAGACTGAGAATAATCTTACAATATCAATATTCATATCATATGATTTTGAATATCCTTCACAACAAATTTCAGCAGCCAATTTACTAGTTGCATAAATTGAATTTGGATTTCTTGGGTGATTTTCACCAATAGGAAGTTTTTCGGGTTTACCGTAAACATGATTTGTACTGATATAAACAAATTTACAGTTATTTTTTCTAGCAATTTCAAGTGCTTTTTGAGTTCCAATTATGTTGGTCAAAAAACATTTGTTTGGGTTTTTGTTACATAGATCAACATCGGTAATAGCAGCCAAATGAATAACACCACTTAGTTTTTCTGGGATTTCATTAATCGATAATTTTACAATGTTTTTCTTCAATGGAGAATAATTCTTAGTTTTTGTATCTTGTGTGTGATTTATGCCTATTACCTTGTAATTTTTTAATAATGTTTTCAAAAGATGTGAACCAATAAAGCCGTTAGAACCTGTAACCAAAATGGTTTTTTTATTTTGTTTCATTTCAAACTATCAGGATGCATTCATAACTTTTAAAACCTATCCAAGTAACCTACCGTGGTGATTTTACATTAAAACGGCATTAATTACAGGCGTTTTAGGTCAAGATGGAGCATACCTAGCTAAACTTCTTATAAATAAAGGATTAATGTGTTTGGCACATACAGAAGATTGTCAACTCCAAATTTTTGGAGATTATAACAAACAATGATTCGATATTTATCGAAGAATATACAGTACAAGACCTTGAACTATTTTTGGAATATTTGATTTTGTCAGATACAGAATAAAAAATATTATGTAAATCATTATTTGTCAAGGTTATTTTCATATATTCAAAACAATCAAGTTTTTAAAAATACTTATAAAATCATGGTTTCTTTTATAAATAATAGTGAGAGAGTTATTCAGGAATCGTTGGATAAAAAAATCTCAAAAATTTATTTCATATGATTTGACTCCAGACCAACCTTTGATTGTTAATAAAGTGTATAGTATAGATCCAAAAAATAAATATGAATTTTCCATAGATGCTATTTGTTCAAAAGGTGATAAAAAAGCTGCTTTTATAACAATGATTTTTTTAGATGAAAAAAGAAAAGAGATTCATAGAAGAGTTAAATTTATTTCCGATTCTTTAGGCGTACAAAAAACATATTCAATAATTAGCAGTATTCCTTTGGGCTCATCATTTGTATCATTGGGTTATCGGATAAATACAGAGTTGGCAGAACCCTCTCATATAAAAATAAAATTTTCTCAGATTATGGAACCCGTTATTGTTAAAAAAACTACAAAAGAAAACTATGATATTGTATATAATTACAAAGATTATTGGAAAGGAAAGAATCTAGAAGAAAATTTTTGGACTCCTGTTGGACATTATAATAATGTAGACGAATACTATGCTTCTGGAAAAACTCATTTTAATATTCTGAAAATAGCTGGGCTAAAACCAGAACATAATATTTTAGATATTGGGTGTGGAACAGGTATCTGGATGGATTTACTTAAACCATTTCTTAGTGATACTAGAAATTATGTTGGAGTTGATATTTCTGAAGAAGCGATAAATTTTTGTAAAAAAAAATTCCCTGATTTTGAATTTCATGTATGCTCAAATACTCAACTTCCTCCTCTCTCAAAAAAATTTGATGTGATCTGTCTTTTTAGTGTGTTTACACATTTGTACCCTAATGAAATTTTAGATTATCTAAAAAATATGAAAAATTATCTCAAACCTTCTGGATTTGTCTTTGCAGATATCCTAAAAAATTCTAGTGTATATGAATATTCAGGAACACCTGACAGAATGGAGTATAATGAAAAATTTTTTATTGAAATTTTAAAATCAGCAGGTTATTCCTCCCATGAATCTGTTATTAAGGGATCTCCCGATGCTCAAATACCTTACAAAATTTTTCCTTGATTTTCTATTTTTAATACAGCATATTTCAAACTGTTGGCTTAGGCATTCCAATGCGTTTTGAATCGCCAAACAAATTTTAATTTATAACGAAACTAAAAAATGGAGAAATTAAAAAAAATCAACTGTATAACAAAATTCAATAAATTCTTCTGGTAAAAAATCCCTTGAAAATACGTACTATAAAATTATCAGAATATACTCATAACTTTTAAAACCTATCCAAGTAACCTACCGTGGTGATTTTACATTAAAACGGCATTAATTACAGGCGTTTTAGGTCAAGATGGAGCATACCTAGCTAAACTTCTTATAAATAAAGGATATAATGTGTTTGGCACATACAGAAGATTGTCAACTCCAAATTTTTGGAGATTGCATTATCTGGATATTTTTCATAAGATAAATCTCATTCCTGCAGATATACTAGATTCTGCTTCAATATCAGTTGCATTACAAAAGTCGCAACCAAAAGAAATCTACCATCTTGCAGCCCAAAGTTTTGTTGGAGCATCTTTTGATCAACCATTATATACTGCTAATGTTACGGCTATTGGAACCATAAGAATGCTTGACGAAGTAAAAAAATTTGATGACAAAATAAGATTTTATCAAGCATCATCATCAGAAATGTACGGAAACGAGAAATCAGTTGTAAAAAATGAGAAAACTCCTTTTGAGCCTGCAAGTCCATATGCCATTGCAAAACTGCATAGTCATTGGATGGTGAATATGTACAGACAAGCTTATGGAATGTTTGCAGTAAGTGGAATTTTGTTTAATCATGAATCTCCCTTAAGAGGAATGGAGTTTGTTACTAGGAAAATATCAAATGGCGTAGCAAAGATTTCACTTGGAATTAGTAAAAATCTAAAGCTAGGAAATTTGATGGCAAAACGAGATTGGGGGTATGCACCAGAATATGTAGAAGGGATAAGAAAGATGATACAACAACAAAAACCTGATGACTTTGTTCTTGCCACAAATGATACTCATTCAGTTAAAGACTTTGTTATAGAAGCCTGCAATGTTGCAGGAATTTCTCCAAAGTGCATATCCATATCAAAAGAGAATCAAAGACCCAATGATGTTCAACATCTAAAAGGAGATTATTCTAAAGCAAAAAAGAAATTAAACTGGAAACCTAAAACTAAATTCAGAGAATTAATCAAAATTATGGTTGAAGAAGACATTTCAAGGTGGGAAAGATGGCAAAAAAAGGAATATTTTGCTTGGGATGCTTTTACATCTGGAGAAGATTCAGCGTTTCAAAAAAAAACATAGCAATTCTTTAAAATTATTTAATAGTACAGAAAAATTCATTATCTAGAATTCGTAGGTTTTTTGCTAGATGAAGCAAATTTCTAATTGTCAAGGAATTGGATTTCTTATAACATTTTTTTTCTGCAAGTCAGGGGTACAAAACACTCTATGAGAATTTATCCATTTTTGTTTGTGTATAAGATATCTATAATTACCAAAAATCCAAAATATACCTCTTAAAATTGATCTAATGCTAGGTTTGGATACAGGGGTTTTTTCAAAAGTCAGTACATTAGTTGTGCCTTTAAATCTATAATCAAACATGATTTTCAGCATTTTTATTCCTCCCAACACAAAAAATAAGAAAATGTTTTTTATCGCAAATTTTGGTTCAAAATTTGTTATCTTCATAGCTAAAAGATTTTTAAATCCATGAAAAGATAATTCAGAACCTAGTTTCTTTATAGTTTGACCTCCGATATGATAAACGATAGAATTAGGAATTACTACAACTTTATATCCAAATATCCATGCTCTCCATCCCAAATCAACATCTTCAAAAGATACAAAGAATTTCTCATCAAATCCTTTTAATTTATTAAAAATTTCTTTTCTGATTATCATAGATGCACCCCTCGCACTCAAAATTTCGCGAATATCGCTAATTTTTTCTTTAGAACTATAACCACGACCAATGAGATCAATAAAATCACCGCTTGAATCTATATCTCCATTAGGTTTCAGTAGCATGCTTTGGCAAATAGCAATTTTGGAATCTTTTTTTAAAACATCAACCATCTCAGAGATAAAATCTGGATGAACTTTGGTATCATTATTAAGAAATAATAAAAACTCACCTTTTGCATTTTTTGCACCAACATTATTTGGATAAGCAAATCCATAATTCTTCTCAAGCTTAATAATAATTGTTGAGGGGTATCTATTTTTTATAAATTCTATGCTGTTGTCTGTAGAGTTGTTATCAATTAAAATAATTTCAAAATTTGAATATGTAATTTTTTGTAATGTATCAAAACAATCTTCTAAAAATTTTTTTCCATTATAATTAACTATAATAATTGACACCAAGGGAGTATTTTTATTCATAACTACTTTATTGATTAGAAGTAAAAATTGTTTTATGAGTCTTTATCTATTACTTCGAATATAATTTACATAAAAAACTAGCAATTTATCGGTAATTTCATTAGGCAAAAGATTTTTTGTTAATTTCAAACCAAATTCCAGTGTTTTTTTTGAAATAGATTTATTTTTTTTGTATACGGATAAATATTGTAAATATCGTTTTTGATCAGCATTGTCAAGTTTAGACATGATATTTTTTTGAATTTTGGGAAGATAAGAGAGTGTTTTTACAATGTTTTTATGGGATAATTGAAGAGAATGAATTCTGTATTGCACAAGAGATTTTGAAATGAGGTAAAATTTTGTATCATATAACATACCAGCTCGCAGGAAAAAATCATAGTCAATGGCAATTGGATCTTCTAAATTTTGAATTAAACATCCTTTCTTAAACAAAGATACAGGAATTAATGTTGTATTAACATTAATTTGTTGACCATCAAGTAATCGTACATTGTATTCAAATGTGTTTAGTGCATTATAGTTTGATTCAAAAAAATCTCTAATTTTTTTACCAACATCATCAATTAATTCCCAATTAGAGTAGATAATGGTGTTTTCAGGTAATTTCTTTGCTTCATTAACAAGAATTTCAATTGCGTCACTGTAAAGAATATCATCAGGAGAGAACCATTTGAACCATTTTCCATCCATATTTTTTATTCCAACATTTAGTGAATCAGCTAATCCTTTGTTTTCTTGATGAATGACAGTTATCTTATCAGAATATTTTTGTAAAATTTTTAAAGAATTATCAGTTGAGCCATCATCAATTGCTATAATCTCTAGATTTTGATATGTTTGATGCAGTACAGAATTAATTGAATCTTTTAAAAATTTTTCAGAGTTATAAACTGGTATTATAACAGAGACTTTATCATTTGATGAATGCAAGATAAATAATTCAGGAGTTTTGTTGAATTATATTTTTACTATTAAAATTATCTTATTAGAGATGTTTTTTTATAAAATCTATTGAACTAGTAGGGGAAGGATCTATTTTTAATAATATAGCCCTATAAATTGACGAATAATCTAGAAGATAAATTAAATTTAAGAGTTTTGTAAGAATATTTCCATTTGAAGACATTATCTCTTGATATTCAATATTATTTTCTTTGAAATATTCCTTAAGAATTAACCATCTCTCTTTAGTTTTGATATAATCATCATGTCCTTGAAGTAAAATTGGTTGTATGTTGGCAGGTCTTTCCCAGGAAACTATTCCATTGTGACAAGCCTCAATAACATCTTCAACCATTGCATGGATTTTGGCATTTTCTTGGAGTGAATTCTTAAATCGAATTGCAGCTGCTTGTAATCCCCAAGGATAATAAATTAAAGGAATTCCAGAAATCCAATTTGCTAAATTCAATGAAGGATTTGTATCTGTGAGATGATCAGATGAGATTTGTTTTGCAGTTTCTTCTAATTGATCAAGGGACTCTACAATATCTTGCTTTTTAATTGGAATTACAGAATTAAGAACTTTCAGAATTGAATAGACATAGATTACAAATGATGCTCTGGGAGAATGAATAATTGGGATCTTGCTAAATTGAATTTTATTTTTTAAACAAAAAGATTCCATTTTACCACCAGAGGAAAATGCAATTTTTTTACAATTTAATTTCTGTATAGATTCCAAAATAGTTAGAGTTTCTACAGTGTTGCCAGAAACACTTGTTGTTACAACAAGTGTGTTGGAATCAACAGTTTTTGGGAGTAGATATCCTTTTACAACACTTACATGGACATCTGTCTTTGAAAGTATTGCAGAAAATAAATCACCTATAGCCCCAGAACCACCCATTCCAGAAAAAACAATATGGTTTATGTTCTCAAAATCAATAGTTTCTGTATCAGATTCATAAGATTCCTTGGCAAGTTGTGGCCATTTGTCATAGACTTGACATATTTTATTAGAATCAAATTTTTTTATTTCCCAACTCTCCATTTACTAAATTTTAATTTTTACCATATATGATTGAACCAATTTATTGATAGTGAATTTTTTTCTAGTCTTCAAGTATATCAATAATTGTGAAATTGAATATATGATATATTCCACAGCGGATTTAAAGAAGTAAATGTTAAATCCATATGAAATTGGTAAAAAAAACCAAAAATAAACCTGAGAGATTAATTAAGAATGAAAATATTAACAAAAATCAAATTAGAAATTTGCCAAAAGAATACATCAGTTGGATAGCGTTTATTTTTTCAATATCAGTTGTTTTAATTAGTTTTGTTTCTGTTATTTTTCCTGGAATTCTTGCTTTAGGTACAATTAAAATTCCAGGAATACAGTCAATAATCCCAAATCCTTTTGAATTTGGTACATGGTCAGGAGGAGTAATTTTAGCAAATATCATCATATTTTGTCTTTTAGGTTTATACTTTAAACAAAAATTACCTCAATCAATTTTATCTGTATTCAGAAAATTCTTTTTATTTGAAATATCCAAAAAAGTGGCATTAATTACATTACTAGTATTATTGATAATATACACAGCTGCAAGTGCAGGAGAATTAGCATACGAGGAAGAATTCGAAGACTATAAAGGAGTTAAAAATCGTCTTGAGTCTTGGTCTCCAGATCAAGTTATAACATCATTTGAGCCACATGTAAAGTATTTTTTCCTAACATCATCAATGGAGATTTTTGGGAATTATAAAGTAATACCATTACTTGCAAGTATTGCATTATTGATTACAACTTATTTTATTACAAAGAGAATTGCTCAGAAAAGATTTGCAGGAATTATAGCAGTGGTAATTCTAATGCAAAGTAGCGTATTTCTGAAATACGATACATCTGTTTCTTACACAAATTTTTGGGTTTTATTTTATTTAGTGTCATTATATACAGTTTACAAGTTTTGGCCTTTATCACCTGTATCTTATCTTCTTTCGATTCCTTCAAAGGCACTTACCATATTATTTTTACCAATGTCAATATACTTTATTCTTAGAAGCAATATATCCAAAAAACAAAAAGCAATAACTGTTGGAATTACTAGCATGATAATAGTAATTGGTGGAATAGCAATCGGAACAGATTCCCCAATTCAGGAGACACAAGAAGTATTTGAGCCTAATGAATTTTGGATGGGTTTTACATCTTTTTCATATCAGCTTAGATTTGATGGGCTTGTAATCCTTTTTATGATTCCGTTAATTGCTGGACTATTTCTGATATCAAAAAGTGGAATAAGAAATGGCGAATCAATAATGGTGTTAATTGCAGGAATATTGTTAATTGCCCCGATATTGACGGGATTTACCAATCAAACAAATCAACCATATAGATTTGTACCACTAGTAGTTTTTTTTGCAATAGGTGTTGGAGTATTGTTATCTAAGAGACAGGTCGAATAAAAGTCCACATTGACTCTAGAACATCACCAGGAATTACTTGATATCCATCATGACTGAATCTAGCAAGAAGTATGGATTTTTCTTCAATACGATCATACAAAATAGTACTTGCTACAAGTCCTTCATAATCAAATGATTGTGACTGTACTCTTCTTATAATTTCATGCTGTTTTCCATCAATTGTAATGATTGGAGAACTTCTTTGAGATGCTTCAAAATCCAAAAATGAATTAAGTGCGGGTAAATTCAAATGAGAGAATTTTGAGGATTCAAGATATGCTACTAGTTGACCATCAGAATTCTTTATACTAGTTTGTACAAAAATAAAAACATCATTTTGAATTTCAGTTTGAAAAGAATTATCTATTAATGGTATTAATCCAAGAAAAAGAATCCCTAAAATTATAAATTTATTCATAAAATAGTTATCGAGCTAAGTAAGATATTTAATTTGCTGTTTTTTTTTTTGATTGTCTTTTTCCCAAGTAGATGATTATATAATGAAATAGCTTCAGATTCATCTTTTGGTCCAACTACAACAGCTGAGTCTTTTTTCATGAAACTAATTGATATTTAATTTGTTCTCAACGACAATCCAAGCTTATCTTGATTTTCTACCAAAAATTCTTTCGGTATTGTAATGTTTGAATTCAATACATATTGTTATGATAATTCACCGGAATCATTTTCATATGTTTACCAATAATATTATTGCAGCACATACACCCATTAAAGCATACATATACTTTCTATATTTAGGATTACTTGTTCTCATAACACATGTTAGACTAAAAGGCATTTAAGAATTAATATCACATCAAAATCAGATTAGATATATTTTTCACCCTTTTGCTTAGTGGCAATATCAACAATTTCATCTATTGTAGATATAAAAATTTTTCCATCACCAAGTGAACCAGTGTGAGATGCATCTGTAATTATAGAAACTACTTCATCTACTTTAGAATCATCAACTACAACAACAAATGTCAAGACATCATTGTATCGTTCAATATAACGCCCCAAACCAGGCTTGACATTTCTACATCCTTTACCACGACCCTTTCCAGAGAGGATGGTTAAGCCACCAATTCCAGTCTTTTGTAAGGCATCTACAATATCTTTTTCCTTAGATGGAAGTACCACAGCCTCTATCTTCTTCATACAATTTTCTATGAAGATGATCTATAATAGTAATTTGAGAAAAAATATGTAAAGGATTTTTGTGTTTAATGTAAGGTTGAAATGCAAAAATTATGATAAAGAGTTTAGTGACAGGACAAGCAATTTTTGTTCAAAATAATGTTTTATCATAGATACAGGGAATCAAAATAGAATAACCAATTGAGGTGATCAAAGATAAAATTCAGGAAAGAGTTTGATAAAATGATATATTGCTCTCTGAAAACTTTATCCTACAAACACAACTAATTAGCAAATGAATTCATTAACTAGACTTTCATTATATTAGCAATACTAACAATCATAAGATTAAGAGCAGAAAAATTGAGATTCTAAATTAAAGAGCTTCTTCGCCTTTTGTGTTCTTTTGTATGTCGATAAGTTCTTCTACGTTAGTTACAATTATTTTTCCAATGCCAGCATTTGCTTTGATTGTTTCCACAATCTTCTCAACATCAGCATCACTGGACAGAATCAAAAGTGTATTGTTGTCCCCAAATTCTGAGAAATAAAACCAGTGTCCCATTTGGTTTGGTTGTGGAAGATGTTTACCACGACCTTTGCTATCAAAGACAGTTAATCCTGCAATACCTAGCTTATGTAATGCAGTATTAACATCACCAAGTTTCTTTTCTGGAATTATTGCGCATATACTTTTCATTGTAACTTCATCTCATATTCTCCATACTCTGTGAAATATTTGTTTTGCCTAAGATAATATTACGAACTTTAACCATCTTTCTTGCCAACATAAATCCTGCACCAGACATACAACTGCCTATGATAACATGTAATATGCTAGATTCTTGTTGTGGTGCCACCATTATAACATATGCAAATCCAGCAATCATCAACAATACGCCAAAAGCTGCAAACAATGCCATCATTGTTGGCACTCTAGCAGGAACGGGAGGTAACAATGATTCTTTTGATTTAGATTCAGTAAAGTCAAGATCTTTGCAAATCTGACAACAGCGATGTCGCTGTTTGTTTTGCCATGTAGTAGTTAAGAAAAAGAATTCCTGATGGCATGAATCACATGTTCTTTTGGGCATTGTAATTTTCCCATTATCATCAAAGTCTTGACCAATTTGTTTCATACAGGATTTACAATAGTATCCAGGAACGCGCCACTGTTTTTGGAAATTATATTTTTTCCAACCAAGTGTTGCATTGCAACCAGCGCACGAAGTCATTCTGCTACTCCTGCTTTATTGCCACCAGTAAAGATTTTGCCAATTCCTTTTCTTGCCTCAATGATTGGCAAGAATATGATGATGGCTGCTGCAATGCTTACCCAAGCTATAGAGATTCCAACCCAAACAGCGTATGATCCCATTTCAAAGATATAGCCTGATGCAATTAATGGCATTGGCCATGCGATAATAAGTACAAGTGTCATAATGCCACCGCCTTTGAGACTAAACTGGAATGCCTTCTTCAGAGTTGCCTCATCTTCTTCAGATTTTTTGGCATCTGCTTGGACTTCGACAAGAGTGATTTTTTCTTTGAGATCATTCCAATCAAATGTTTTGTTTGCAGCAAGGCTTCCAATTATTGCGATTGCACCGCCAGATAGAATTCCTGCAACGTTTCCAAATAGCATAGAGTAATTGTGACCAAGACTTGCAAGAGATATCTCTCCACCAAAGTCAGGCAATGATGCTGCAGTTATTACCCATGTACTTACTGCTATGAGTAAACCTATTATGGCTCCCAAGGTGGCAGCCACTCGGTTGGTCTTCTTCCAAAGTATTGTCAATGCAATTGGAATAACTGCAGAGCCAATAATGATACCCATTGCCAAATAGACAAAGCCTAGACTCAAACCCATGCCCAACAGTACAACGGCTAGACCACCCATACCAAGTCCAAAGCCCACAATTGTTGCTCTAGATACTTTGACAAGCGTTTTGCCTGAGGCATTTGGATTCTTGTACGTCCGGTAAATATCATAAGTAATAAGCGATGAAACTGCAATTAGTTCTGCAGATCCTGCAGAAGTTACTGCCATAAACAACATAGTAAGTACCATAATAGCACCAACTTCACCCATTAGTGCAGTTGCAGCTGCCGGAACTACTAGACCCATTTGAGCTTGAGCTGGAGTCAAGTCTACATCAAGCGCTATCGCCGTCAGACCCATAGTAGTAGCAAGAGTAAATGGAATTGCAAACCAGCATGCACCGCCAAGTAAGAATCCCTTGACAGTAGATGAGGGTTG